>Ga0209208_10003011_pt1 | contig 24250 bp, 25 predicted proteins | sample S1TSphfallax_3_FD_187694 | JGI IMG/M metagenome (GOLD analysis project Ga0209208, IMG submission 187694) | Host-associated microbial communities from peat moss isolated from Minnesota, USA - S1T2_Fd - Sphagnum fallax MG (SPAdes) (version 2) | ecosystem: Host-associated > Plants > Peat moss >...
AGTGGCTCAGCGTGGCGCGCGCCGCGAAACAAAGTTTGCGCTACGAGAACATGCCCGCCCAGTTGCAGCAACTCGCCCGGCTCAGCGAGGTCGAGGAACTGCTGCTCTGGGACTAGGGCGGCGCGTTTGAGTCCGCCCGCTCCTCGGGCATCAATGCGTCGTTTGGTCGCCGCTATGGGGCGGCGGGGCAGGGACCGGCGCGGCATCTGCCGGTGCATCCGGATCCAAGAGCGTGTCGTCCTGCTTCGGCGGCGCATGTCCCGACAAGAACGCGCGGCGCGTCAAAAAGGCATCCCGCACGAACTGGTAGGGATCGTAGGCGGTCGCGAGTGTCGGCTCGAGTGAGAGTAGTCCGGCCCGCGTGTCGAGCAAGTCCACCGCGACCAGGGGGTACTTGATCCAATCGTTGTGCACGTACTCGATGGGACTCGTATAAGCGTCGACGACCTTGCTCGGCGCATCGCGCAAATCAGAGGGGCCCAGCACCGGCAATTCGATGAAGGGACCCGCGTGCACACCCCAGCGCGCCAGGGTCAGCCCGAAATCCGCCTCGTTGTGCGCAAGGCCGGCTGCAGTGGCGGGATCCAGCAGGCCACCGACACCCACGGTCGTATTGAGCAGCAACCGGCCAAGATCCGTGGCCGCAGCGAGTGGCTTGCCTTGCAGCGTATCGTTGATCAGCACGGTCGTCATGTGCAGATTGCCGAAGAAATTGCTGACCCCGGTCCGTATGGGCTGCGGCACGACCCGCACATACCCCTTGGCGATCGGTTTGGTGACGGCGTTATCCACCGTCGTATTGAATTTGTAGACGCCCCGATTCCAGCTCTCGTAGGGATCCTGCGGCGAGCGCGGCGCATTCGGCGGCAGCGTCACACAACCCGAAAAAGCCGTCACCACCAGACAAGAGAGCAGCGCGCGCGCCGCGGTTCGATGCATCATGGGTCTATCCCTGTTTTCAGTTATGTGGGTCGTCAATGACGGCCGTTGCCGCCGCCATTGCCGCTGTTGTCATCCGCAACTTGCGTCTTGCGCTGTCGCGCCAGCGCCGTGCGCACCTCTTCAAGCAGTGCGCTGAATCGGGCGCGCTGGATCGGATTCAATCCCGGCAGCCCAAGCGCGAGTTGCAGTTGGTTGGACGCCTTGGTCAAGTCGCCGGTCATGATGTAGAAATCGGAAAGATAATAATAGGAATCCGCCGTATCGCCGGCCGCGTTGGCGGCCTTCGCGATCAGCTTCGCCTGGTCCGGTGTGGGATCGACGACGTCGAACAGGTCGAGCAGCAGGAGGTGCGCCTCCTTGTTCTCGTTGGCATGCATATAGGTCTCCGCCAAGCGGATCGTGATTGGCACGTTGCGTGGGAACAAGCCCAATGCTTTCTGCAGAATTTCGGTGGATTCCTTGGTTTGGCCGTTGACGAGATAGGCCTGCCCGAGCGCACCGTAGATCTGCGTGACCTTCGGGTATTCGACGAGCAGGGTTTGCAGTTGCTGGATCGCGGGTAGCGGTTCCTTCGCTGCGATGTAGGCCACCGCCCGGCCATAGCGTTCCGCAAGGCTCGAACCCGCACCGTTCTTGACCAGGTCGTCGTAATACTGGACCGCTACTTTGGGATCGCCGACCAGCGAACGTACGCGCTCGCGCATCAGGCCATAGCTCAGCGAGTCCTCGTGGCGAATCCGGCCGATCTGCGCGGCACGGTCGCGGGCCTCCGCGATCCGGTCCGCCGTGACTGGGTGGTTGATCAAGAATTCGACCTGACGGATACGGTCGGGATTCGGCGAGTTACGCTCGAGCGCCACAAACGCGGTGGCCATCCCGAGGGGATCGAAGCCCGCCGCCGACATCGTGTAGATGCCGACCCGGTCGGCCTCGAATTCCTGGGTGCGCGTGTAATTGATCTGGTGCTGAATCGCGGCGCCTTCGGTGCCGAGCACGCCCGCCTCGATGGCGCTCGGATTGCCGCGGCCCGCCGTCGCTCCGATCAGGATGGCCGCGAGCATCGCGGCGGCCGAGACGAGGCCGGCCTTCGACTGATCGATGATGCCGCGGGCGATGTGCCGCTGCGTCACGTGTGCGGTCTCGTGCGCAAGTATCCCGGCGAGTTCGTTCTCGTTTTCCGTTGCGAGGAACAGCGCGCTATTGACGAAGATGAATCCTCCGGGAATCGCGAACGCGTTCAGGGTCGGATCCTTGATCACGAAATAGCTGAACTGGTGCTGGCCCTCTTCGGCGTTGCTCGAAAGTCGATGACCGACGGACTGGATATACTCGCTGACTTCCGGATCCTCGAGGATCACGTTCTGTTCGCGCATCTCGCGCACGTACATGAGGCCGGCGCCGTATTCGTCCTCGAGGCTGATGGCGGCATTTGCCGGACTGCCGAGTTCGGGAAGATCCGTGTCCGCACCGCCGCTGCCCGGCACCTCCTGGGCCCCCACGCCGGTTATCCAGCCGATGCTCAGGCTGATGCCCAGCGCAAACGCGGCCAAAAAAGCCGAAGAGGCCTGAAATCGCTTCATGACTCCTTGCATACGGCCCGTTTGACCGTGAATTTCATCCTTAAGTTCGCCGCGGTGCCCAAGAATTCAAAGAACCTCGGACGCATAGTCCGCGAGGCGCGAGCGCTCGCCCCGCACCAGCGTGATGTGCCCGGAATGGGTCCAGCCGTGAAAACGGTTGACGACATAAGTCAGGCCGGACGTCGTTTCCGTCAGGTAAGGCGTGTCGATCTGGGCAATGTTGCCGAGGCAGATCATCTTGGTTCCGGGACCCGCGCGGGTGACCAGGGCCTTCATCTGTTTCGGCGTCAAATTCTGCGCCTCGTCGATGATGATGAAGCGATTCAGGAATGTGCGGCCGCGCATGAAGTTCAGGGAGCGAATCTTGATGCGATGGCGCAGCAGGTCGTTCGTGGCCGCCCGGCCCCAGGTGCCGCCCGGCTGGCTTTGCGTGAGGACTTCCAGATTGTCCATGAGCGCGCCCATCCACGGCTCCATTTTCTCCTCCTCGGTGCCCGGCAGGAAGCCGATATCCTCGCCCAGCGGGATCGTCACGCGTGTCATGATGATTTCACTGAAACGGTTGTGATCCAAGGTCTGTGAGAGGCCCGCGGCGAGCGTCAGCAGCGTCTTGCCCGTGCCGGCCGGACCGAGCACGGTCACGAAGTCGATCTCCGGGTCCATGAGCAGGTTCAAGGCGAGGTTCTGCTCGCGATTGCGTGCGCTCACGCCCCAGACGTTGTTGCGCTCGGTGCGATAATCGACCGTGAGTTCGAGGATCGCCGCATCGCTCTCCAGCTTGCGGATGATGGCCTCGACGCCGTTGTCGCTCGTGTCATAAACGAACTGATGGGTTTTCCACTCCTGCACGAGCGGCCCGCGCACGCGATAAAAGGTGCGGCTTTGCTGCTGCCAGGATTCCATGCCCTTGCCGTGCTTGTCCCAAAAATTCGGCGGCAGCTGCTGCACGCCGCTCGACAACAGGTCGGCGTCCTCGATCGTCTTGTCGCTCGAGTAATCCTCGGCGTGCACGCCGACGATCGAGGCCTTGATGCGAAGATTGATGTCCTTGGAAACGAGCGTCACGCGCGTGTCGGTGAATTTCTGCTGCAGGGCCAGCGTATCGGCGAGGATTGCGTTGTCGGCGCCGTGTCCGGGGAGGCTCGCCGGCAGCACCGAGACCAGCAGCTGCGTCTGAAAGAAGAGCCGGCCGCCGGGCGGCGGCTTGCCGCGATTGATCGGCGCCGAGGTCGGCAGGGGCAGGCCCCGATCGATCTGCTTCTTGGTCGCGCCGTGCATCAGTTCGTCGAGGAAGCGGCTGACCTGACGGACGTTGCGCGCAGATTCCGAGAGGCCTTTCTTGCCCGCGTCGAGTTCTTCGAGCACGGTCATCGGAATGTAGATGTCGTGTTCCTCGAACCGGAAAATGGCGGTTGGGTCGTGCATCAAAACGTTCGTGTCGAGCACGAAGATCCGTCGTTGTGGCGCGAGCTTGCGCGATTTGGCGACGACGGCCCGGGTGGGCCGCAGCGCGGCGGTCACAGTGCTTTTACCGCTGCGAGTACCGCTTCGGCATGACCGTCGACCTTGACCTTGCGCCATGCTTCACGGAGCACGCCCTTTGCGTCGATCAGGAACGTGCTGCGTTCCACGCCCAGGAATTTCTTCCCATACATGCTCTTTTCCTGAATTACATCGTACAGTTTGCAGACCTCCTGGTCCGGATCGCTCAGCAGTTCGAACGGGAAGCCGAGCTTTTTCTTGAACTTCTCGTGCGACTCGAGGCTGTCGGTCGAGATTCCGAAGATCAGGGTCTTCGCCTTCTTGAAGTGTGCGTAGCTCGCCGTGAAGCTGATCCCTTCCTTCGTGCATCCCGGCGTGTTGTCGCGCGGGTAGAAGTACAGGACGATGTGGCTGCCGGCGCCATCCTTGAGCGACCATTTGCCGCCCGTGCCGACGAGGCTGAATGCCGGGGCTTTCTTGCCGATTTCGATCTTGCTCATGAGGGGGTTCAACTCTTGACGGGTTCGAAGATTGCATCCAGATTCAAATGGTCGCAGAAATCCATGAATTCCTCGCGCAATACGCCGATGTGCAGACGGCTCGGGACGTTGACGATCAGCTGCACCGAGAACATCGGCGCGCCCGTGTGCGCCGCCGCGTAGGAACGGGTCGACAGTTCGGCGATGTCGACTCCGCGTTGCGAGAAGAATCCCGACAGACCCGCGACGATGCCGGTCTGGTCGAGACAGACGACGTCTATCGAGTAGGGCAGCATATCATTGCGGGCCGCACGCGCCTCGGTGCGCCGCAACTGGATGTTCATGCCGGATGCGTCGCCGAGCTTCTTGAACTCCCCCTCGAGCTTCGCCAAGGTATGCCAGTTGCCGGTCACGAGGAGCAGCATTGCGAACTCGCTGCCGAGTGAGGTCATCCGGCTCTCGCTGATGCTGCCACCGCAGTCGGTTACCGCTTTGGCGAGGTCATGAACCATGCCGACACGGTCGCCGCCGACCGCCGAAATCACGATATGTTGTTTCATTGGCGCAAATTCTACTAAAGATTGAGGCGCGCAGGGCGCGTGAACGGGCTTGCGGCTGCTTGCCACGATGGCGGTGGCCACTTAAGGTAGCGTCATTTCCCCGCGGAGCCCTCGATGTTCACCGGAAGCCTAGTCGCAATCGTCACGCCCATGGCGGCCGACGGCTCCTTGGACCTGGCCGCCTGGGACCGGTTGCTCGACTTTCACGTCGCGGCCGGGACCGACGGCATCGTGGTCGCCGGAACGACCGGCGAGTCGCCGGCCCTGTCGCTCGAGGAGATCGACGAACTGACCCGCAGGGCAGTCGCGCGTTGCCGCGGCAAGACGCAAACGATCGTCGGCTGCGGCACCAATTCCACGGCGGACACGGTGGCGCGTACCCGCACCTTGTCGCGCTTGGGCGTCGACGGGGTCATGCTCGTGACTCCGTATTACAACAAACCGCCGCAAGAGGGCCTCTACCGGCATTTCGCCGCTGCCGCGGACGTCTCCGTCGTGCCCGTGATTCTGTATAATGTTCCGGGTCGAACCTCTGTGGATTTGTTGCCTGCCACCGTGGCGCGACTCGCGCGTCATCCCCAGATTGCGGCGCTCAAGGAGGCAACGGGAACGCAGCATCGCACGCGCGAACTCGTCGACGTCTGTCCTGCGGACTTCGCGCTGCTGTCGGGCGATGATGCGACCTTCGTGGATTTCGTCGCCTTGGGCGGCAAGGGCGTGATCTCGGTGACGGCGAACGTCGCGCCGCGCCGCATGCATGAGGCTTGCGCGGCAGCTCTTGCGGGCGATCTCGCCTCCGCCCGTGCGCTCGATGCCTTGCTGCAGCCTCTGCATCGAGATTTGTTTGTCGAAGCAAACCCCGTCCCCGTAAAATGGGCGGTTGCCAGAATGGGACTGATCGGCGGCGCGCTGCGCTTGCCCTTGGTCGAAATGTCCGCCGCCCACCAGGAGACGATCCTGCGCGCGATGCGGACTGCCGGAATTGAACTGAAGGATCAAGCAGCATGACGAGAGGTCGATTGTTACTGGCTTTGCCCTTCGGGCTGCTGGCCGGCGGCTGTCACTTGTTCAACGGCCAACCCGATTGCCACAAGCCGCAGCAATATCAAAAGGCCCAGCAGGTCGCTCCGCTGCTCGTGCCCGCAGGCTTGGATGCTCCGAACGTGGCCGGCGCGCTGGTGATCCCCACCGCCGACGAAGTGACGCCGCCGCCCCCCGGTCCCAAGGACGCGTGCTTGTATGCGCCGCCGCGCTTCAAGGAACCGCCGCCGGCGAAGAGCGCCGCGGAAATGCCCAACGGAGGCAGTTCGCCCTAGATACCGCGGCGCGCAGCGCCCGCACGTGCGCCGATTTGATCGCCCGACCAGCGTCCGGTACCCTTGCGGCCCGAGTGGAGAGGTGGCCGAGCGGTCGAAGGCGCACGCCTGGAAAGTGTGTAACACCTAACCGTGTTCGCGGGTTCGAATCCCGCCCTCTCCGCCACTCGGGACGAATTGATTTTAAGGCCGATAATGGCGATTCGGAGCGAATCGACGAGTAGGCGGTGGGCGGGATGACGCCGGAGCGCAAGCGACGGCGCCCGAAGGGCGAGGGCCGAATGGCCCGAGTCGATCCCTCCCTCTCCGCCAACCGGGACGAATTGATAGTTGGCCGAAAACGATTGAGTTGGGCGAGTCTATGGTGGCTCGCGTTTGCATCTTCGCGACGACTGGTCACGAACCCCGTCAGGCCCGGAAGGGAGCAGCGGTAGCGACTTTAAGTCGGGCGCCGAAGTCCTGCTGGCGCGGGCCGCCTCCTAAACCTCACGCGCCCGGGTGGTTCCCGGCTAAGATTGTCCCCAATGAGCTACATCGTGTTGGCGCGCAAATGGCGCCCGAAAAAATTCTCTGAGATGGTCGGCCAGGAGCACGTGCTGCGTGCGCTCGGCTTTGCGCTCGACAGCGGCAAGGTGCATCACGCGTTCTTGTTCACGGGCACACGCGGAGTCGGCAAGACGACGGTCGCCCGCATCCTTGCCAAGTCGCTGAATTGTGAGACCGGAGTCAGCTCGAATCCCTGTGGAATCTGCGCGGCCTGCCGCGAAATCGACGAAGGGCGATTCGTGGATTTGATCGAAGTCGATGCTGCTTCGCGCACGAAGGTCGACGACACGCGCGAAATGCTCGACAACGTGCAATATGCGCCGACCCGGGGCCGCTACAAGGTCTACCTCATCGACGAAGTGCACATGCTTTCGACGCATTCGTTCAACGCGCTGCTGAAGACGCTCGAAGAACCCCCACCGCACGTCAAGTTTCTGCTCGCGACGACGGATCCGCAAAAATTGCCGGTCACGGTATTGTCGCGCTGTTTGCAATTCAGTCTCAAACGGCTGTCGGCGAACCTCATCGGCGAGCGGCTGAAGTTCATCGCCGCTGCCGAACAACTCGAATTCGAGCCCGGCGCGCTCGCGCTCGTGGCGCGCGCCGCCGAAGGCAGCATGCGCGACGCCTTGAGTCTGCTCGATCAGCTGATCGCATTCGGTGGCGGGACGCTCAGCGAAGCGAATGCGCGTTCCATGCTCGGCACCATCGACCGGGGTCACATCGGGCGGATCGTGGCCGCGCTCGCCCGCGCCGATGGATCCGGGCTGCTCGCCGAGGTCGCCGAACTCGATCGCGACGCCCCGGACTACGACCGCGCTTTGATCGAGCTGGCGGCGATCTTGCAGCGCATTGCCATCGTCCAGGTCGTGCCCGACACCGCTGGCCAGGACGAGGAATTTGATGTCGAGGAATTGCGCGCCCTGGCCGCGGCGCTGCTTCCTGAGGATGTGCAACTGTACTATCAGATCGCGCTGGGCGGTCGGCGCGATCTGGCGATGGCGCCGGAGCCTCGCCTGGGGTTCGAGATGACCTTGTTGCGGATGCTCGCGTTTCGGCCGGAGAGCGAACCGGCTCGGGGCGGGGGTGCCCAGACATCCCGACCCGCACCGCCGGCACGCACAGCTGCGCCGGTCGCGCCGCCGCCGGCGGCCAAGGTCGCCACGGTCGAGGCGGTGCGCTTGCTCGTGCCGGGTGCGCCGCAGGTTGCGCCGGTCAAGGTCGTCGCTCTGGAAAATTGGCCCGCGATCGTCGAGGCGGCCCAACTCACCGGCATGACGCGTCAGTTCGCGCTGAACTGCGTGCCCGCGGGTTTCGAGCACGGGCTGCTCAACTTGCGTCTCGACGCGGCTGCCGCCGATCGGCGCACCAAGCAAATCGAGGACAAACTCGTACAGGCGTTGTCCAAATATTTCGGCCGTGACATTCGACTCGCGATCGAGATCGACGCCGCCCTGCTGGCCACGCCGGCGCGGCAGCGCGTACTCGCGGAGCAGGATCGCGTCAGTCTCGCCGCGGCCGCGTTCGAGGAGGATCCCGCGGTGCGTGGATTGCGCGAACGCTTCGGTGCGGAAGTCGACAGCGGCTCCGTGAAACCCCTTAACTAGGAGCATCGACATGATGAAAGGCGGAATCGGAAATCTGATGCGCCAAGCGCAGCAAATGCAGGAATCCATGCAGAAAGCCCAGGCGGAACTTGCCGACCTCGAAGTCACCGGCGAGGCCGGCGGCGGCATGATCAAGCTCGTGATCAACGGCCGGCACGAAGCCAAGAGCTGCACGATCGAGGCGAAGCTGCTCGCCGAGGATGCTGGCTTGCTCGAAGATCTCGTGGTTGCCGCGGTCAATGACGCGGCGCGCAAGCTTGCGGCGCGTACCCAGGAAAAGTACTCCGGCTTGATGTCCGGCCTCAACCTGCCCCCGGGCATGAAGCTGCCGTTTTGAAGTACACGCCTGCGCTTGCCCGCTTGATCGAGTCGCTGCGCTGCCTGCCGGGCGTGGGACCGAAATCGGCCCAGCGCATGGCCTTCCATTTGCTCGAGCGCGATCGCCAGGGCGGCCGCCTGCTCAGTCAATCGCTTGCCGAAGCCCTCGCAAACGTCGGCCACTGCAAGCGCTGTCGCATGCTGTCGGAGACCGAGCTGTGCCCGATCTGCGCCTCTCTGCAACGCAATGTCGCGCAGCTGTGCGTCGTGGAGTCGCCCGCCGATGTCGTCGCGATCGAACAATCCGGCGGCTTTCGCGGCCGCTATTTTGTCTTGATGGGACATCTGTCGCCGCTCGACGGGGTGGGTCCCGCGGAGCTTGGCCTCGACGAGTTCGAGTCTGTGCTCGCCGCCGGCGAGGTCACCGAGGTGATTCTTGCGACGAACCCCACGGTCGAAGGCGAGGCCACGGCTCACTACCTGGGCGAGATGGCATTGCGTCTTGGCATCAAGGCATCGCGGATCGCGCACGGCGTGCCGGTGGGCGGGGAACTCGAATACGTCGACGGCGGCACGCTGGCGCACGCGCTCGCGGGCCGCACCACGGTGTCTTGAACCCCGCGAAGGGGCTGTCAGGCGAGATCCTCGTAGAGCCGCGCGAGGCGGCGGTAGCTCTCGTAGCGGCGCGGCGCGATGCGCTGCGCGGCGACGCCCGCGCGCACGGCACAGCCCGGTTCGTCGAAGTGTCGGCAATCGTTGAAGCGGCAGTCGACGCTCGCGGCGTGGATCTCGACGAAACCGCGTTCCGCGGCACGCACGATGTGCGCCGGCGGCGCGAAATCCCGGACTCCCGGTGCATCGACGATCGCCGCTTGCGAGCCCAACCGATACCGGCGCGCGGTCGTCGTCGTGTGCCTTCCCTCCGCATCCCGGGTCAATTCGGCGGTTTGCGCCTCCGCTTCCGGGGCCAGCGCATTGACCAGGGACGACTTGCCGACACCGGATTGACCGACGAACAAGGTCACGCTAGCTGCGAGGCGCGCGAGCAGCGCCGGGATGCCGTAGCCGTCGCGGCTGCCGATTTCCACGCAGGCGAGCCCGAGCGAGCGGTACACGGCGAGTTGCTCGGCGAGCGGCCCCTGATCCAGGTCGTGCTTGTTCACGATCAGTAGCGCGTCGATATCTTTGTGGCGCGCGCCCGCCCAGTAACGGTCGACGAGGAACCAGTCCGGCGCCGGCTCGGCGGCGATCACGATCGCGAGCCGGTCGATATTGGCCGCGACGGGCTCGGCACGTCCGCGTGCATCGATGCGTTCGACGAGGTTGCGCCGCGGCTCGAGCGACTCGACCGAGGGGCCATCGGCACCCGGTGCATGTTGCCAGCGGATGCGGTCACCGCAGACGAGCCGCAGTTTGCGGCCCACGAGCCCGCAGCGCAGGATCAGGGCTCCGTCCTGGACCAGAGCGCCGCGCCCATAGCTCGCCAGCACGACGCCGGTACCGGCGCTCTGTGTTGGGGTAGTCCCCGGCTCTGTTACCATCGATGTTTGATCGTCATGCAAAGAACACCGTAGGGTCACTCGTGAAATCCGCAGACCATCTCATCTGGATCGATCTGGAGATGACCGGCTTGAAGCCGGATACCGATTCGATCATCGAAATCGCGACGATCGTAACCGACAAACACCTCGAGGTGCTCGCGGAAGGGCCGGTGATCGCCGTGCACCAACCCGACGCCGTGCTCGCGACCATGGATGATTGGAATCAACGCCAGCACGGCGGCTCAGGGCTCACGGCGCGCGTGCGGGCGAGCCGGATCGATACGGCGCGCGCCGAGTTGGAAACTCTCGAGTTCCTGCGTCTCTGGGCCCTGCCGGGCCGCTCGCCGATGTGCGGCAACAGCATCTGTCAGGACCGGCGCTTCCTCGCGCGGCAAATGCCCTCTCTCGAGCGATTTTTTCATTACCGCAACCTCGACGTGAGCACGCTCAAGGAATTGGCGCAGCGCTGGGTGCCGCATGTCGCGGAGGCCTTCCAAAAGAGCGCGACCCATCTCGCGCTCGACGACGTGCGCGAGTCGATTCGTGAGCTCGTCTATTACCGGGAGCGTCTACTGCGGCCGTTCCCCCGCTAGGAACATCCAGGTCTCGACGACGGTATCAGGGTTCAGCGACAAGCTGTCGATGCCTTGATCGAGCAGCCATAGGGCGAGTTCCGGATGATCGGAAGGCCCCTGTCCACAGATCCCGATGTATTTGCCTTGGTGCTTGCAGGCCTTGATCGCGAGCGACATCAGGAATTTCACCGCCTCGTCACGTTCGTCGAAGAGCTTGGCAACCACGGCCGAATCACGATCCAGGCCGAGCGCGAGCTGCGTCATGTCGTTCGAACCGATCGACATGCCGTCGAAATATTGGAGATAGCGCTCCGCAAGCACGGCGTTCGTCGGCAATTCGCACATCATGATGTGCTTGAGTCCATTGTCGCCGCGCCGCAGCCCGTTGGCGGCGAGCAAGTCCGTGACCATCTTCGCTTCGTCGAGCGTGCGTACGAACGGCACCATGACCTGCACATTGGTCAGCCCCATGGCGTCACGCACGTATTTGAGTGCGCGGCACTCGAGTTCGAAGCAGGGGCGGAACGTCGCATCGATGTAGCGTGAAGCACCGCGGAATCCGAGCATCGGATTTTCCTCGTGCGGCTCGTAGCTCTTGCCGCCGATCAGGTTCGCATATTCGTTGGACTTGAAGTCCGAAAGCCGCACGATCACGGGCTCGGGAGCGAATGCGGCGGCAATCTGCGCAATTCCCTCGACCAGCTTGTCGACGTAAAAGGAAACGGGGTCCGCGTAGCCGGCGATCTGCCTGGCGATGGCCTCCTTGAGTTCGAAGCTCTGCCTGTCGAATTCAAGCAGCGCCCGCGGATGCACGCCGATCATCCGGTTGATGATGAACTCCAGCCGTGCGAGACCCACGCCGCGGTTCGGAATGCCGGCGAAATCGAAGGCGCGATCCGGATTGCCGACGTTCATCATGATCTTCACGGGGATTTCCGGCAGGGAATCCATTTGAATACTGCGCTGCTCGAACTCGAGCATGCCTTCGTAGACGTAGCCGGTGTCGCCCTCGGCGCAACTCACGGTGATCGGCTGGTCCTCGCGGATCTCGCTCGTGGCCGAGCCGCAGCCGACGACGGCGGGAATGCCGAGCTCACGGGCGATGATCGCGGCATGACAGGTACGCCCGCCGCGATTCGTGACGATCGCGGCGGCGCGCTTCATGACCGGTTCCCAGTCCGGATCGGTCATGTCCGCGACGAGCACGTCGCCCGGCCGGACCCTCGCCATGTCCTTGACGTCTTTGATGACCCGCGCGTGCCCAGCGCCGATGCGCTGGCCGATGCTGCGACCGCTGATCAGCAAGCGAGAGCGGCTCTTCAAAGTGTAGCGCTGGATCACGCGTCCGGTGCGACTCTGCACGGTCTCGGGTCGCGCCTGCAGGATGTAGATCTTGCCGGTATCGCCGTCCTTGCCCCATTCGATGTCCATGGGCGTTCCATAGTGCTGCTCGATGATCAGCGCTTGCTTCGCGAGCTCGTCGATGTCGGCCGGGTCGAGCGAGAAACGCTGCCGGTCGCGTGCGGCGACGTCGACCGTGCGCACGCGCTCGGGCGAGCCCGGCTCCGCATAGATCATCTTGATGGCCTTGCCGCCGAGATTGCGCCGCAGGACAGCGGGACGGCCGGCGCGCAGCGCCGGTTTGTAGACATAGAATTCGTCCGGGTTCACCGCGCCCTGGACCACGGTCTCGCCGAGTCCGTACGCGGACGTGATGAAAACCACGTCGCGGAACCCTGAGTCGGTGTCGAGCGTGAACATGACACCCGAGCTGCCGAGGTCGCTGCGGACCATGTGTTGCACGCCGACCGACAGGGCGACGGCCGCATGATCGAATCCGTTGTGCACGCGATAAGCGATCGCCCGGTCGTTGAACAGGGACGCGTACACCTCATGCACGCAGCGCACGAGGTGTTCCTCGCCGCGTACGTTGAGAAACGTTTCCTGCTGGCCCGCGAACGACGCCTCAGGCAAATCTTCCGCCGTGGCCGAGGACCTCACGGCGACCGCGAACTGCGTGCCGTGACCCATCTTGCGCCAGGCGTCCACGAGTTCCCGCTGCAGCCTCTCGGGAAACGGCGTCGCGAGCATCCACGCCCGTATCTCGGCGCCGACTGCCGTGAGCCTCGCGATATCGTCGACGTCGAGTTCGGCGAGACTCTTGCGGATGCGCTCGTCGAGGCCGCCCTGCGCGAGAAAATCACGGTACGCATGTGCGGTCGTCGCAAAACCGCCGGGCACCGAGACGCCGAGTTGCGCGAGGGCCGAGATCATTTCGCCGATCGAAGCATTCTTGCCTCCGACCAGTTCCACATCGGTGTTCTTGAGGGTCTCGAACGCGAGGATGTACGGTTTCATGAATGGAATCTTGTTTGAATGAGGGTTAAGTGGAACACTGGAGTGCTGCCGGGGGTCGATTGCCGCCGAAGAGGCCCGCTACGGAGCACCCTCAGAGCGAATCGCAAGCTACAGAAGCGAGGTATCCCGTGATCAAGCGAACGGTGTTCTTTGTCTCCGACCAGACCGGTGTCACCGCGGAAACCATGGGGCACAGTCTCATGACGCAATTCGACGGCATCGATTTTCGTCAGGTGACTGTGCCATTTATCTCCACCGTTGACAAGGCGAAAGATGCCGTACGGAAGATCGATCTGGTCGCCGCCCAGGAGGGTGTGCGGCCGATCATCTTCAGCACGCTCGTCCAGGAAGATGTCAGGAATGTCGTACGCGCGAGCAAGGGTTTTTTTCTTGATTTCTTCGACCCGTTCCTGACGCCCTTGGAACTCGAGCTCAAGACGCAGTCGCACCATGTCGCGGGGCGCGCGCATCGCATGGCCGATACGCACGCCTACGCCATGCGCATCGATGCAACCAATTTTGCCCTGGCGAACGACGATGGCTCGGTCGTGCGCGATTACGACCGCGCGGACGTGGTTCTAATCGGCGTCTCACGGTCCGGAAAGACACCGACCTGCCTGTACCTCGCAATGCAGTACGGCATTTTTGCCGCGAATTATCCCTTGACCGACGAGGATCTCGAGTCGCGCAAGCTCCCCAAGGCTCTGGAACCGCACACGCGTAAACTGTTCGGCCTGACGATCAAGCCGGACCGCTTGCAACAGATCCGCAACGAGCGCAGGCCGCACAGTCGTTATGCGTCCGCCCAGCAGGTCGCGTTCGAGGTGCGGGCGGCTGAATCCTTGTTCGAGCGCAACGGCCTGCCGTTTCTCGACGCGACCGAATGTTCGATCGAGGAAATGTCCAGCCGCATCCTGGACCGTACCGGCGTGGAGCGACGTTTGCGACCCTGAAAATATCGGCGTGCATGGTATAGTCGGCTCCATGATCGCCGACCAGTTATGCGTTAGCTCATGGCGGGCCCAAGCCGGCAGCTTCGTCAGTCTCATGACACTGTACGAATCCAATTTCGTGCGCCTCGGCTGGCTGCTCGCGGACTTGCGCGATGTCGTCAAACCGGCGATCTCGAAGGTCCCGACGGACTGCGACCTATATCTCACGCCGGTCGAATCGAGCCGCTACACGAGCGTCTTTCGGCTCACGTACCAATTCGATCTCGACGGTACGACGATTCGGGATCCAGACCTCGAGGTATGCGTCTACCACGACGCAAGACTTGCTGAAGTTCGCAGTTTCCGCGGCATACAGCGGCATCCGCATCTCGCCAGGCTCCAGTCGCGGCTCAAGCGTGAACTGGATCAGCGTTGGGCGCGAAACATGATGTTAAATAAATGGCTGGAATACTGCGCTGAGAGAGGACATCGCTTCTGAAGGGGCAGCAAGCCGCCTGATGTCCGACGCGCTCGTTTTTACCACGGGGCGGGACATTGATCGATAAGCTCAGTTTTTTGAAGGTCGGGCTGGACGGGGGCTCCGCAAGTGCGGAGGAGGAGCGCCTCATGCAGCTCTTCCAGAACCGTGCCGGCCTGAAGAAGGCCTATGCCGACCTCAAGGACGAATTCCACCTGCTGCGCGATCGGCTCAAACAGCAGGAGGGCGCGACCATCCGCGTGCAGGAGCAGCTCGATGCCTTGGGCGAGTTGCTGGCCGATCCTGCGACCGGCTACGGGGCACTCGTGTTCTACCAGCTGCGCGCCTTGTGGAAGACCTGCCACCAGCGTATCGCCGCCTTCGCGACCGAACTGACGACTCAGCAGGAGGCGCGCGAGACCGCCAAACACCGCGAAGATTGCGAAGCGGAGCGCGCCCAGCGGCGAGCGGCGGCCGACGAGCGCCTTGCCGCCGCAGCCTCCGAGGCCGACGCCAAGCGCGAACGCCACACGAGCCTGGAGAGCGAGCTCGCGCGCTTGAATGCATTCTGGCATTACTTCCGTCGCCGCGTGCTGCACAAGTCGCTGGTCGCCGCACGTGATGAGCTGGTCACCGCGGAAGCGGTCGTGGGGCACTTGCATGCGGAGCGCCGTGCGATCGACGGCGAAGCCTTGCCGCCGTTTCCGGGCATCTCGCTGAACGCGCGGCGCAACATCAATCTCGCGATCATCGGCTATGCCGAGCTCGTCTGCGAACATGTCGATGCCTTCGGTCTCACGGTGCGCACCAAGGAGGCGATGGCGCGACGCGTACAGGAAATGAACTTCGGCAGCCGCGCGGATTGCGAGGGCTACATGCAACGCGTGCAGAAGGCGATCGGGGCCGTCGTGGGCCACCGCCAGGTCAACAGTGCCGTGAAGGTGAAGCTCGAGCGCCTGCGTGCCAATTGCGAATATCGCAACTCAGCCGATACGGTGCCCACCGCCGACTCTCTCGCCTATCAAGCCACGGGACCCGCGAAGGGCGCGCAAACGATCAGCTCGCCCTGGAACGTGCTCGCCGAAGATTACTGGGACCTGTACACGCTGCTGCTGCGCTGAGCCTGAAGCTCAATGCGCGTCAATGCGCTTCGCCTGGGTCGGCGCGACCGGGGTATGAGTCGACAACTGTCCGTAATCGGCCGCGATTTGCGCGGCCTCGTCGAGAATGATGCCGGCCGCCGCATCGTCCTTGAGATCCTCGAGCGAAGCGAGCGGCGGTAGTTTGCGCGCCGCCCGCAAGGTGTTCTCGCGCGCCAGTCGATCCTTGTCCTGCCGGTCGCGCTCGGCTTCGCGGACCTTGATCGACAGCGAAACGGTCTTCTGCGCGCGAATCGCATCCAGGGCCGCGATGTCTTCCTTCAAATAGACGAAGTCCGGGCTGCCCTTGGTACGCTCATCGTGCAGCTTCTGCAGCGTCGCGGTGACGGGCTTCAGATCGCCTTCGACCTTGAACTCGGCCGGATTGATGTGGTCCCAAGGCAGCGCGCGATCGCGGTTACTCTCGCCGACCTCATTCGCATCGATCAGCGAGGGCAGGGATATATCCGGCGTCACGCCGCGATCCTGGGTGCTCTCGCCGGTGATGCGGTAGTACTTGCCGATCGTCACGTTCAGCTGACCAAGTTCCGGCTTGCGGCCGAAGATCGTGTAGTTGAGCGGATGCGCGTTCTGCACGGTGCCCTTGCCATAGGTTTGCTGGCCGATGATCAGCCCGCGACCATAGTCCTGGATCGCGCCGGCGAAAATCTCGGATGCCGAGGCGCTGAAGCGGTCGACGAGCACGATCAGCGGACCGGTGTAGAAAATCGACGGCTCCGGGTCGTCGTCCACTTCGATCCGGCCGGTCGTGTCGCGCAGCTGCACGACCGGACCGCGGTCGATGAACAGCCCGGTCAGGGATTCCGCCTCCGGCAGATAGCCGCCGCCGTTGGCGCGCAGGTCCATGATCAGGACCTCGGCACCGTCCTTGCGCAGCTCTTCGATGAGCCGCTGGACGTCGCGCGTGGTGCTGCGAAAATCCTTCGCACCGGCGCGGCTTGCGTCGTAGTCCTGGTAGAAGCTGGGCACGGTGATGATGCCGACCTTGATGTCGCGGCCGTTGCGCTGGATCACGCGCATCGTCTTGTGCGACGCCTGCGCTTCGAGCGAGACTTTGTTGCGCGTGAACTCGATGACTTTCTGCGCCGAACCGGGAGCCGCGCCGGCGGCGAGAACCTGCAGGCGCACCGTGGTCCCGCCGGGACCGCGGATCTTTTGCACGACGTCATCGAGACGCCAGCCGATCACATCGACCAATTCGCCGCTCTTGCCCTCACCGACCGCGGTGATGCGATCGTTGGCGGCGAGCTTGCCGCTCACCGCCGCCGGTCCGCCCGCGATCACGTCGACGACGGTCACGTAATCGTCGGTCAGATTGAGCGACGCGCCGATGCCCTCGTAACTGAGGCTCATCTGGATGTTGTATTCCTCGGAGTTGCGCGGCGAGAAATAGTTCGAGTGCGGATCGAGAGACAGGACGTAGGCATTCATGAACGTCTCGAAAACGTCCTCGGGTTTGCTCTGGTCCATGCGTTTCGCGACGTGTTCGTAGCGCTTGCGCAAGATGTCGGCGACTTCCGGCCACTGCTTGCCGGCGATCACGAGCGACAGCGCGTCGTTCTTGACACGCTTGCGCCACAGTTCGTCCATCTCCGCGGCGTTCGCCGGCCACGGATCCTTCTCGCGGTCGAAATTGAAGGATTCATCGACGTCGAAATCGGGTTGCTTCGCGAGGAGCTCGATCGCGTAATTCATGCGCTCCCGGTTGCGTTGCTGGAAGCGTCGAAACATCACGAACGCGGGCTCCATGTCGCCGGCTTTGATCGCGTCGTCGAGTTCGTAACGGTATTTCTCGAACTCGGCGATGTCGCTCGCGTAGAAATAACTGCGCCCGCCGTCGATGGCGTCGAGGTAACGATCGAGTATCAAGCTCGACAGGCGGTCATCGAGCGGAGCGCGTCGGTAGTGTTCGCGGGCGACGATGTCCGCGACGCGCCGTGCGACGTAGTCTTCCTGCTCGGTCGGCGCCAAAGTGCCTACCGGGGGTGTCGCAGTCGGTGCGGTCATCGCGGCACCGAGCAACGCCGCGAGTCCTACTGCGCTTGCTGAGATCGCCAATCCCGTGATCCAGCGCGAGCGCTTGGCCTGTGGCCTGATAGTCATCACCGTGCGCGATCTCCTGTAAACTGTTGAATCAGTCGTCTCAAGGCTAGAGATACCAGGCCTACGTAGCAAGTGTATATGAGCTTCGGATTATGCGTCCGTTCACGGTTTTGATCGGGATTCTGCTAGGCTCTGCCGCCTCGATCACGTTCGGACTCGCGGCGGTGGCGATCGTGTTTGCGATCATCATGCGGATTCATCCGGAATTGGCTCCAGATCTTGCCGTTGAACAACCGCGTTTGGCGTATGGCCTGCTCGTCTTCGCTGCTTTGACCGCAACGAGCGCCGGGAGTTTCGTCGGCCAGTTGCGCGCCCGGTCGTGGCGCGTCTGGGCGCATTTGGTGACCGTCGTCTGCCTGGTCGGCGTGTTCGTTCATTTTTGGCCGCGCGGCGCATGAGCGATGGAGATGCGAGGATGAGCAAAGCGATGGGCAGCGTCCGGCGCGGCTGGATCGTAATCTGTACGTGCGCCGGCCTGCTGTCTTGCACGGCGCACGTGCGCCAACCGCCGCCGACCACGGACATCGACGAGGATCGCTATCGCGAGGATATCCGCGTCCTGGCGTCGGCCGAGTTCGCGGGTCGTCGTCCGGGAACGCCGGGCGAGGACAAGACAATTGCCTTTCTGGTGGCCCAGTTCCGCAAAATCGGCCTCAAGCCCGGCAACGGCGACAGCTATCTGCAGCAGGTTCCGGTGGTCGAGTCGACGCTCACGGACAGCCCGACTTGCCTCGTCACGGGGCGGGGCGCAACGCGCGCCCTGGTCTATAAGCAGGACGTCGTGCTCTGGACCAAGCGAACCCAACCGGCTGCCGAGCTCGCACAGAGCGAGTTGCTGTTCGTGGGCTTCGGCATCGTCGCACCGGAATACGATTGGAACGACTATGCCGGCGTCGACGTGCGCGGCAAGACCGTCGTCGTGCTGGTCGGCGATCCGGGACGGCTGGCCAACGATGCAAGAATCTTCAAAGGCCGCACGATGACCTCTTACGGTCGTCCGGACTACAAGATCGAGGCGGCGGCGCGTGCCGGCGCGAGCGGCATCCTGCTGGTCGACGACCCCGAGGCCGGCGCATTTCCTTGGGACGTCCTCGTCAACAGTCGCACGGGGCCGCAACTGGCCGCTGCGACGGCCGATGACGGGGCGAATCAGCCCGCCATCGAGGGTTGGCTCAGCTACGCGGCCGCGCGTGCCTTGTTCACCCAGGCGGGGTTCGACTTCGGCGGCCTGGCGACCGCGGCCGCCCGGACCGGATTCCATGCGCGGCCCCTCGGTCTGAAGCTGGATGCGCACTTGTCACAGGAGCTGCGGCGATTCAATACGGCCAACGTGGTCGCGATGCTGCCGGGCAGTAGGCGCCGCCATGATGCGATCATCTATTCTGCCCACTGGGACCACTTCGGCGCGGTCACCGGCGCGGGCGGGGACACGTTCTACCCGGGCGCGGTCGATGATGCTGCCGGTGTCGCCGGCCTGCTCGCGATCGCCCAGTCGTTCAAGCACACCCTGCCGCCGCCGGAGCGCACGATCCTGTTCCTCAGCTTTACAGGCGAGGAGTCCGGACTGCTGGGTTCCCAGTTTTACGTGGATCATCCCGTGGTCCCGCTCGCGGACACCGTCGCCGATATCAATTTGGACACGCTGCACATCGGCGGCCCGACGCGCGACGTGACCGTGATCGGTTTCGGGCAGTCCGAGTTGGAAGGGTATGTGCGCGAAGTTGCATCGCTGCAGGGCCGTGAACTGAAGGCCGATCCGCGGCCCGAGGCGGGCGAGTACTACCGGGCCGACAATTACAGTTTTGCCCGCGCCGGCGTGCCGGCACTCGTGGCGATGGGTGGCGTCGACGATTCGGCGCGCGGCCCGCTCTGGGGTCAGGCGCAACTGGACGACTATTATGCGCATCGCTATCACCGCACGACCGACCAGTACTCGGCTGACTGGGATGTGCGCGGCACGATCCTGGATTTGAATCTCTACTACCGCTTGGGTGTGCGCCTGGCGCAGACCCGGCGTTTTCCGAACTGGTATGTCGCGAGCGAATTTCGCGCGGCCAGGGAACGCAGTCGCGACAGCGGCGATTGACAGCGCCGGCTGCTGCCGGCTAGCGCTTGCCCACCTTCGACCAGGCGTTGCGGCGGTCGAAACTGCCGGAATTGTAGGGATCGAAGCCGGTGTTTTCCTCGACGATGCGCAGTTTGCGCAGCTCCTGCGAATCGATCAAAGCCATCTCGAAGCGTTTACGGGCGGCGCTGGCGGCGTTCGTTGCCTCACGCCGGGCCGCCTGGCGTTGCGCGGAGGCGCGTTCCGCCGGGTTCTTTATCGTCATTCAGGTCACCTCTTGTCGACATGTTCCCAAATTGCGACAGGTCGGCAAAAGGAAACTTGCGAAAGTGTGAACTCGAGCACACGCGAGGTGACATAAGCCAAGTGATCACGCAGCGCAAATCTGCGGTGGGGGTCGATCAAACGAAGCGGGCCAGCGTCTTCGGCAGTTCGCGGTCGAAGGGCACGGCGCGGTTGCGACCGCGCATCTTCGCGGTATAGAGCGCCTGGTCGGCCGCCTTGACGAGCTCGGTGCCGTTTGCGAAGGCGCTACCCGGCCCCTGCGTCGAGCAGCCGATCGAAATGGTCACACGCGCGCGATGCTCGCCGATCTCGTGCGTCATCAACTGCATCGCACAGACGATGCGATCGCAGATTCTGCGCGCCGTGTCGGCATCGGTTGCCGGCAGCACGATGATGAATTCTTCGCCGCCATAGCGGGCGATCAGGTCCGTCTCGCGCGTGTTTTCGCGCAGCACCCGAGCGGTGGTCTGCAGGATCCGATCCCCCGCCTGGTGTCCGAAGGTGTCGTTCACGGCCTTGAAATTGTCGAGATCCGCGAACGCCACGCTGAGCGGACTACCCTGACGCTCGGCGTGTTCGAAGGCGCGTTGCAAAAACTGGTCGAAATGCGCTCGGTTGTAGGTGCCGGTCAGCGCGTCGCGCCGGTTCTCCTCCTCGAGGTCGAGTGCGCGTGAATACGATCGCTCGGCGACGTCCTTGAACGAGCTGATATCGCGCAGCGCCTGCAGGCTGCGCACCAGCAGCACTTCGCGCGCCTGCTCGAGAATCAGATCCGCATCCTGTTTGCTGACCAGGGGGGCATCGAAAATCGCCTCGGTCTCGGGAATGATGGCGCCGATCGTCGCGAGCACCTGGCCGAACGCGGCCTTGTCGAGGGCGACGCCGCGTTCGACGGCAAGGGCGACCTCGGCAAACTGTCGTTGGTCGGGTGGCGCGAGAAACAACTCCGCCACCGAGCCTGAGAGCGCCACGCAGCGATCCATGATCGCCACGGCGTCGGGACTCGTTGCCAAGTCGACCTTGTGGCTGTTGGCGATCGCCGCGCAAATTCGGGGCGGCAAGTTCCATTTGCGCATCGCCCAAGCGCCGATTGCGGCGTGATCCATTTTCAGGCGCTCGAATTCATGCTGGGCGAGTGCAGCGTGATCCATTTGCAAGACCTTGGTGTCCGCATAGAGGTCCGGCATGGCGCGATCGAGCGCGAGCATGCCGACATCCTGCAGCAGACCCGCCAGGAAGAAATCCTCGGCCTTTGGTTGGCGCAGAGCGTCGGCGAGCGCCCGTGCCGCGGTCGCGGCCAGCAGTGACCGCCGCCAGTAGCGCGGATAGTCGAGCCCGTTCGCGCTGCCGCTGCGCAGCGACTTGACCAACGAAAAGCTGAGGGCGAGCGTCAGCGTGGCATTCAAACCGAGCACCACGAGCGCCTGGCGCAAGCTCTCGCTCTTGCGACGCTGGGCATAGAGCGGCGAGTTGGCAATGCGCAGAATCTTGGTCGTCAGCGCCGAATCGAGGCTCACGGCCTTGGCCACCTTGCTCATCTCGATATCGGGATCCTGGGCAAGTTCGATGATATGACTCGCGACCCCCGGCGGGGACGGGAAATTCACGGACAGGCGCAACTGGGCTTCGATCTCGGGACTCATGCACTGCACTCCACAGTCCGGCAGCGGGCGTGAAATGCGCCGGATACGGAGTGCTAGCGTCCGAGTAGGGGAAAACTTTAACGCCTGCAGCGGTCCGGCTGTCAGGTACCGGCGTACCACCAACGGCGCAGCAGCTGAAATAGCAGGAACAAGGCGTATGGTCCGAGTACCACGCTCCAGGCGGCCACCGAGCCGTCGGCCATGCCTTTGAACACAGACCGATAGAGCGTCCCGATCCCGGCGCCCTCGTAGGCGCCGAGCGCGGCCGTGCCCGCAAAGTAGATCAGCGGCGGCATCAGCCCCAAACCACAGACCAGCGCGATGCCGGCGATGCCCAATTGCTTGACGATCTCGCCCGCGCCGGCGGCGCCCTTGGGTGCTTTGGATACCATAGCCGTGCATTGTAGACGAAACCCGTCACGCGCCGTCCGCTGGCGCTGTAGAATACGGCATGAAAATCTGGACACCGCAAGCGCTCTACACGGCGAAACCCTGGGTGTTGCTCGGCGTGGGCGCGGTCTTGTCGATCGGTGCGATGGCGTGGTCGCTCAGCGAAGGCCTCTGGACGGTCTGGCGTGGCTTCGGGTGCTTCATCGGGGCCGCTGCGGCGATCGCCGGCGCGGCGATACTGCAGACGCGCCAGGCCTACCGTGCGGCGAGCAAATGGCGGCGCGAGGGCCGTCGTTGATGCGCACAGCGGTGATCGGCGTCGGTTATCTCGGCCGATTCCATGCACAGAAATACGCCACGCTCGCGGGTTCTCGGTTGGTCGCGGTCGCCGATCCGAACGCGAGTGCGGGCGCGGCCGTCGGCGCCGAACTCGGTGTCGAGGCATGCACCGATTACCGCGACCTCTTGGGGCGGGTCGACGCGGTCAGCGTCGTCACGCCGACCCCCACGCATCATGCGATCGCCAGCGACTTCCTCGAGTCCGGTGCGCACGTGCTGGTCGAGAAACCAATGACGGTCACCGTGGCCGAGGGCGAGAGTCTGATCGCGATGGCGGCGCGCGCCGGCCGCATCCTGCAAGTGGGCCATTTGGAGCGCTTCAATGCCGCTCTGCTGGCGGTACAGCCCATCTTGAGCTTGCCGCGCTTCATCGAGTCGGCGCGGCTCGCGCCATTCAAACAGCGCGGTACCGAGGTGGACGTCGTGCTCGATCTGATGATTCACGATATCGATCTGATCCTGTCGATCGTGCGTTCACCGGTCGTCTCCGTCGATGCGATCGGCAGCAGCGTCTTCTCCAAGGAGGTCGACATCGCGAACGCCCGTTTGCGATTCGCCAATGGCTGCGTGGCCAACGCCACGGCGAGCCGGGTGAGCTTGAAAACCGAGCGCAAACTGCGCCTCTTCCAGGATGACGCCTACTTGTCGGTGGATTTGCACAACAAGCTCCTGACCGTGATTCGCAAGGGCGCCGGGGCGAGCGCCGACGGCATGCCGCAAGTTGCGATCGAGGAGCGGAATTACGAACAGGGCGATGCGCTGCGCACCGAGATCGAGGCCTTCCTGCAGGCAGCGGCGGGCGAACGGACGGCGGCGGTCACGGGGGAAGACGGGTTGCTCGCGCTACGCACGGCGATCAGCATCGCCGAACAGGTCGAGGCCTCGCGGCGCCAGTTCGCGCCGACCTGAAACGCACGCACCTTGAGACCCGCGGACCGCCGGTCTCACTTCGCGGCTGCGGCCGGACTGTCGACCACGGTCACGTGATCGACGAAGAACCGTGTTTCGCCGAAGCACGCCGACGGCACGCCGCGATGCTCCGAGTAATGCAACTGCACCTTGTGACCCACGGCCTTGCTGAGGTCTGCCTGGGTCGTCAGATCGCCGTCGCGCACGCTGAAATCCCAAACCTGGGGTTGCATGCCGGCAATCGTAGTGCCCGGCGTGTTGTAGAACACCAGTTCGCCCTCGTGCGTCTTGCACAGCCAGCCGCGGCGGTCGAACTTCTGCAGGATGCCGGCGCGGTCGCCCTCGGAGTATGCAAAGTTCAGGGAAAACCAGCTCCACAGGCCCGCGCCGAGCACGACCAGCACGATCAGCAACAAAAACCCGCGTTTGGCGCGGCCGGGCCTGCGCCGCGGGGACGTATTCGGGACCTCGATCCGAGTCATCGTACCTATGATCCCCGTTCCTGCGCGCGCCTTCCAATGGTGGAGCCGGGGGGAATCGAACCCCCGTCCATAAGTCCTACGTTCCAAGATCTACGTACGTAGCCACGTCAATTGTTCTCACCACACACTACCCGACGGGCAGGGAAAGCGTGCAGCCAGC
>Ga0209208_10003012_pt1 | contig 24247 bp, 15 predicted proteins | sample S1TSphfallax_3_FD_187694 | JGI IMG/M metagenome (GOLD analysis project Ga0209208, IMG submission 187694) | Host-associated microbial communities from peat moss isolated from Minnesota, USA - S1T2_Fd - Sphagnum fallax MG (SPAdes) (version 2) | ecosystem: Host-associated > Plants > Peat moss >...
AATTACTCTAAACAAATTGGAACAGGTCTTTGTGTCCAGGTAGTAGCCCAACATCTGCCTTACCTACCCACATGGCTGCCTTGGTAGTTTCTATGAGACTGGATTCTCATTATCTGTTTCTCAAGCGGACTTTGCAAAATTCCAAGCCCACATTAATATTTTTCTATTTGGCTAATTTACTTCACCAGTTTGCCAAATTGTCAAGTTCATGTTGCCATGTGTGCGTTCCCAAGTCACCAACTCGACATCACCAAGGCCATGTGGCCAAATTGTCAAGTCCACTTCATGCTGCGGACTACCCCAAATGAGCTTCAAACCATCCACAACTAAAAAAATTTCTGGGCTGTGCAATTCCTGAATTTGTTTTTTAGTCTGCTGAAACTTCTGCCCCAAAAACTCAGACTGCCCCTTTTTGTTTCTCACCGGCTGCCTTTCAATGAAAGTTTAGCTTTCTGAAAAATTGCCCATAAAATTGCATGATTGAAACTTCATCCATTTCTCCATTGAAAATCCACAATCATTATTTTACAGATGTTCATCCATGGAATCTGGATGCCTTTTAATGCATGAAATACTATTATAAATGATATTTCTTAGATGAACTTTACTACATCCTAGGATTTCTTGGATCGACTTTGATTCCATTATGTTGGCTTCAAATCCACATCACTTAAAAAAATGGATACAAAGCAAACATGAAGTTTGAAGTCAAAACCATTCAATTTGCTCCCAGTATGTCCAAGAAATAATTTAGGTGGTGGTTTGAATTTGAAAACATTTCTCTCAAGATTCAAAGACCTATCAAGTAAAAAAAACAAAAAAAAATCAAGAAAGAGAGAAGGCAGGGAAAAAGGGGGGAGCACTAGGCACGCTGTGGAAAAAACAAAAAAACAGGGGCAGTCTGGGAAAAGAGTTTGGGCAGACCCAAAAAGACCCTTTGACAGCCCAGAAAATTAAAAATCTGTGGCACCTTGAAGTCATTCGGGCAGTCAGTCCACAGGGTGAATCGAAGTTGCCAATTCGGCCAAAAAGCCAAAGAACAGAATACCATTGTGCCGACTTGGGAATATGGCCCTGGCAACCTTCACTTGAGAATTGGGCAATGTGGACTTGGCAATTTTGCAAACAAGAAAACTTGACTTGGCAAAATAGCCAAATAGTGAAATAGCAATGACCACTTCTCATTTGGCAAAGTGGACCTAGGAAACAGCTAAAGAGAACTTGACAAAAATACCCAGGTCAAAGGTGTTCCATAGAGGGCCCCTTAAACACATGAATTGTTGGAACCATTTCCATATTATTTTTTAGGAAACTTTCCTGCACATGGGTCAGATATGGACAGAAAAAGAAAAATATGGGGAGGGCCCTACGTGAACACCCTTGCAGCAGGGTGTTCCTGTGATAAGGGCCCCTCAGCTCCCACCTTCACCAGCCCTTATTTGAGTAACGCCCCTGGCCTATCACAAAAACGTTTGTCCTTACTTTAAAGATAGCTAGGAATAAAGCTATGACGACATGAGCTCTCTGCCTGCAATCCCCAATACAAAATGGGCTGGGGCAACTTCAGCACAAGTCTGCCCGATAAATAATTAAAAATTTCAAGATTTCATTTCCAAAGCCAGAAGAAAAAAAGCAGGAGGAGCCTAATGAGTCCCAAAGTAACTTCCAAATTTCAGAAGTTACTTTTCCAGCTTGACCGGGTAAATGAAACTTTTTAATTTCATCTTTGTACTTGAGCTACACACACACCACCACCCCCCCCACCCGAACTTCACCTTTCAAATTTAAAATTTTGAAAAAAAAGTACCTTATTGGAGTATAAATTACTTGCATGAGGCACCATAATTCTGCATTGAAATTCGACTAGTGCAATTTGCAGTAATGTGTTTGCTCATCCTGTTACAACAAAAGTTCAATATGTCGGAGCTCTTGTTAGCGCTACTGCTGATTAGTACTGCACTCTTGGCTACTGTTGTTGTGCAGTTGGTGCTAAATTATGTGTTGTTGAGGAAATCCAGCAGAATGCGGTTGCCTCCAGGGCCACGGCCTTGGCCTGTAGTGGGGAATTTGCTGCAGCTGTATCAAGGTGGTAAGAATCTGCATAAAACACTTGCAAGCTTGGCACAGCAGTATGGGCCTATTGTGTACCTTCGTCTCGGTTCTGTGCATACTGTTGTGTTGTCTTCTCCTATGATAGCCAAGGAATTTCTCAAGACACATGATCAAGAGTTCCAGTATCGTCCCAAACCCACTTTGGCAGCTGAGATTTTGGTGGGGAACAACGGTGTGGCAATGGCAACAGGAGGTCCCTTGTCACGGCACTTGCGGAGGATTTGTTTGACTGAACTCTTTGCTACGAAACATTTGCAGTCATTTGAATCCATGAGAACAAAAGAGATTAATAACACAATTAATGATATCCACATGGAGAGTGAGGAAGGGAAAGTGGTGGATCTAAAATCCCGAATTTCATCTCTCATCATCAACATTATGACAAATATGATGTTTAGGAAAAGGTGTTTATCGATTTTACTTGATGTTTATCAGTTCTTGTTTTCGTTTTCTTATTCTTGTAGGAACCTAGTAAATGCTTGGGACCTAGTGCTTTTCACAAAAGTTCACATGAATTCATGAATTCAAATTGTAACTATGTGTTGTTGGTTATCAGGTATTTTGGAGTGGATCAGTCAAAGCAAAATGAAATACATTGTTTCAAGGAGGTCATTACAGAAGTTCCCCATTGGCTTGGAAGTCTAATCATTAGTGATTACATTCCTTCATTACGATGGCTAGTGAGGCTTCAAGGGATTGAGGCCTCATTGCATGCATTGCGCCATAAAAAATCTCAATTTATCCAAAATTTGATAGCAGAACACAAAAATGTAGCTATTGAAGTAGATCAAGTTAAAGACTCAGGAAATGAAAATGTAGCAAAGACAACCAAAGATTTCGTGGATATATTGCTTTCTGCACCTCAAGAAGATGGAACTGGAAACCTTTCAGAGGAGACGATCGAAACTCTTGTTTTGGTAAGAAGATGGGCCAAGTTACAAATTTTAATTTTTTTTCTTTCAAGAATACATATAATACCATAGAATACACATATTTAGAGTTCAAATATAGTTGCACATGATCACAAAAGTCATGATTTTTTTGTCAAATATTTTTTATTGGCGATCATAAGCATTTTCATATAATTGGAGATTTTACATTGTTGAAATTTGCACAATTGTATAATGGTTGTTGAATTATTTTTTTATAGCTTATAAGCTTGTAAATGATGAAGTAAAACTTGTTCGCCTTTTGTCACAGGAGCTGTTTGAAGGTGGAGTTGAAACATCATCAGTAACAATAGAATGGGCAATGGCAGAACTCATACGAAATCCAATGATCATGAAGCGTGCACAAATGGAGTTAGAAACAGTGGTTGGAATGAATCGCATAATTGAAGAATCAGATCTCCACAAGCTCACATACCTAGGAGCCGTGATCAAAGAAACTTTTCGTTTGCACCCTCCTGTTCCTTTACTTCTTCCTCGTAGCTCAATTAACAAGGTTTGTGGAATTGCAGAAGGTTACGATATACCACCACACACAAAAGTGATGGTGAATGTCTGGGCAATGGGACGAGATCCTTCAATTTGGGAAAGACCTTTTGAGTTTTATCCTGAACGTTTCCTACAGCAAGGACAAGAACATCATCATATTGCAGCTGAGATCATTGATATGGATGAAAACAATTTCAAATTTTTTCCATTTGGGAGTGGAAGACGAGCATGTCCAGGACGTTCTTTGGGAACTTTGGCGGTGCAAATTGTTTTAGCACGTTTACTCCATAGCTTCCATTGGGTTCTCCCAAATCACCAAGAGCCCAACACCCTTGATATGTCAGAAGAATTTGGTTTGAGTCTCCCTCGAGCTCAACAATTGCATCTCAAGGCATATCCCAAATTACAAGCTCATTTGTATAAATAATTTAAAATCCAAAACATGAATATTAAACCAATGATGTAACATCATGGGTTTTTTGTTGATAACCATCAATTCCAATTTCAAAAACAAAAACTTCAAAGATCACAAGTTCCATAAACTAATACTTGGTGGGTATTTGACTTTATTAATAATCACGTGTCTTTGTTTTTTTATTTTTTTGGAAGGTGAAAGCTATTCAAGTAGAAAAATGAGTTATTATTACTATAGTAGTAGGATAAATAATAGTTATCTATGGTAAGGTTGGCTTTTTCACCTACTTTCCTCTAGTTTAGGGGAGAAAAGTTATTACAGTAGTGGTTGGGGAAAATAGTTAAGAGAAAAGCCATCTATTATCTTGGTAATGCCTACCTACCTAGGGAGGGGGCTTGACATGGATAAGGATCGTGGAATTTTTGTGTGGAAGAAAAAGCCTTGTGTGTGTGTGTGTGTGTGATTTTTAGTGTGTGAAAAGACATTGGCACATGAATAGTAGGAGAATTGAAATACCAATGTTGGTCCTCCATTGTGCTTGTGTGATATGTGTTGTAATTAAGTTATGAAAGTGATTTCCACGTGCAAGGGTAGAATTTATCACTATTGTAGTTTGGATGTGATCTTAGAATGTGTATTTTTATGCTTATTTTTTTACTATATTAATGTAGATCTAAGATTTTTCTTTTGTTTGTTTCCTCAAGTTTTCTTGTTACAATATTAATTTAATTGTATTGGATTTGTCACTCTACTATAGATTTAATTATATCATTGTAATTGTACAACTATAATTTCAACTTAGTGTTCATTTTATCTTTTTACAACATTAAATACATTTGGGGATAAAGTTATTGAGTTTTTTACTCCTCACGTACATCCATCTAAATATCATGTACATGACAGCAAAAGTCATCTTACCATACATTGCATCCTTAGGATTCATTTCATATATATGTACAAATTAAACATTTTTACTAATGTACCATATCCAACCAAAAATGCACCATCAATGTTGCGTCTTCTTTTCCCTTATAGCTTGTATATCCTTGGTCATCCTCAACATTCTATCTACTACTTTCTCCCAACATGCACAACACATAAACATACATGTATAGAATCTACACACATTCAAGCAAAAAAAATTACATCTTCCCATTATTTATGTAACAATAGATTTTCTGGGCACAAGCACATTAAAGTCCCCCAAAATTGTTGTTAAGGGCTACAATTTTTTACATTTCAAATTTTTGACAAAATGAGTACACAAACTTGATGAAAATATTGTGAACCTTAGGGAGATTTTGAAAACTTTGAAACTTTACTTAATAATTCTTCCAAAAAAATCAACAACATATGAATTTTTGCATGTGATGAATATATTTGGACAAAAATAATACTTGTCACAAAGTATGAAAAATGAGAAGTACATTTCAAAAAAGTGAGATTATAGGTGATATTTTTGTATGAAATTTTAGGTAAAGAATGAAAAATGATATACAAAAAAGATAATACATTTAATTTTTAAAAAATTATTACTTTTGTTTAACACTTTGGTCAAAAACATAAATTTTCAATGTTGGTAAAACATAAAAATATTATTATTGAGTATTTTAATAATAAAAACATGTCGAATGAAAGAAAGGAAGATTGTTGCGGGTGGGCATAGTTTTTTTTTCCATTTTGTTATTCCTTGTTAATGGAATATGTCACCCAATATGACACCCTATGGTCATAAAAAAATTGCATGTTATATATAGTATGTACATTGAGTGTACCCAACCATTTTAATATAATTTTGGATCAAGGTCAATCTTGATTTAAAGTGAACTTTGAGTTACAAAAAGTTATCGTGCACAATCCAAAAAGTTTTTACTTAAATTTAGGATTGCCGAAAGATTTTCACTAATAAAAAGTTCACTATACATTATCATACTTGTTATATGTCACCATTTTTTGCCTAAATGGTTCAATTCTAATGTGATTATACCTTTTTTAGTTCACCTACTCCATTTTTCAAAGTTGTGAACAACACTTCGGGGTAGAGGGGCGTGCTAGAGCTCGAGGATGGGACTAGGAAGAGCAACAAGCATCAACTACTCACACAGACTTGCACAAAACCAAACACAGGTGATTAGTGCATAGTTTGAGCACTTTTGGTGTTAGGACGAATCACGGGAAAATTCAGACTCACAAGACTCACCACGGCCCAGTCTTGGGGGGAAGGTACCACCTTCCCCCTTGTAGTATACTTTATACCTCTCCACGAGGCCCACATTCAAATGACATTTTGTCCCGGAATTCCCAAAGTGGGGTCTCCTGCGACTTTGGGGCCCCATAACTTTTCGTGAAAACCTTCGATTAAGATGAGGTCTAAAGCAAAGTAAGGAGTCAAACTGCCAATTTGACTCCCAACCTTTCTTTTGGCCATAACTTATGTTTTAAGTATCCAAATGGGTCATGCGAACCCGTTTTAGTCATCTACGTTTCAATATATTTTCAATGATATAATGAACTTTTCAATCCAATGGGTTTTGACCCCTGCAATCACTCCTTGAAGATTTGGAAGTCCATCGGGACTCCAACTCCCAAAGTGGGAGCTCACTTGGGAGTGTGAGGGTTCATTCCCTCACACTCTCTTGCACTCCTGGGAGCATGAAATGTGATTCCCGGGCTTCCCTCTTGGCCCGTGCCTTCGCAAGCCCTTGCTTTGGTCGTAAGCCCAAGGTTAGGGTTATGATAGAAAGGCTATGAACCTTCCCATGCATGGTAGTTGCCACATTGAATCTTAAGGTTGTATTTGGTGTGGTTAAAGGCATGGGATAAGGCTACCCACCAATTTTGACCAATGTGTAGGTCCTATTTGACTCTTGAGTTGTGCAAACATACTTATTAAGGTTTAACATATATAAGTTGTATATTTGAGTTGATATTAACTCAACTTTTAATCTTTTATGGGCATTTGAACTTTAACATTAGCATATGGAATATGAGGCATTGCAAACTTATGAAAGTTGGTCAGATTTGGTTGTTATTCAAAAAGAACTCCAAGTTATGGAATAGTATGGAACATAATGCATGGAACTCATCATCGCCTTTAAGGAGGGGGTAACCATGTTGGGGGCGACCATGTCAAACCTCAATCAACCCAACACTAGTTCCTAAGATGATTCAACATATTTTCTTACTAGGGGTCAAGGTGTTGTGGCTTGTGTGGACCCATTGGATCCCAAATCTTTTAAGTGTCAGGAATTTTTTTTGTAACATTAGGTGCCATTGTAGCCATTGGTGATCCACCACCATTTGATCCATTGGAACAAAATTTCTAGGTTTTGGAATTGGAATATAGGGGCATTCATCAAGATCAAATGCAAAAGGTTTAAGATTTGCAAAAATATTTGGATGACATTTTCTGCACCATGCACACAAGGTTGGCACAATTTGCCAAAAAAATTAGTGATGCTTTCAAGGAACAATAGTTAGTGTAGTTATACATGTTCAAGTGGGTCAAGAAGGTACAAAGGATGGCCGAACTTCAACTCATCATTACTCATAAAGGTTGTGCCATAGGGTATATGCACAATCGAATGTTTCATTATTGTGATGAAATCGTGTTTTTTCTCTTGGGTACCCTTTACTCAAGTGCATATGGTGATTAATATATCCTTATATTTACTAACTAGTTTTTGGATTTAAACCAGGGATGCTAGTCCACAAGCATGGGAACATGAATATGCGAGCATGAACGCATGAATAGGACCAAATCTTTTAAAAAATATTTTGTTCATGTTAGTAAATATTAAGATTTTTTTTGACACGTAGGACAACAAATTTGCTAATGTGGAAAAATATTTTGCCACATGTCCATGGATGAATGATATTTATGGATGAAAATATGGATGAAAAAATGAACTTTATTATGAATGTTGTCAACAAACGTTATTTTTGTGGAAAATTGAACAAAATAAAGAAAGGAAGTTGAAACCATTTATGTTGATTTCTTTCAAAACAATTTGACAAATGAAATGCTCAAATCATACTTTAAAGCCATACTTCATATTTCCCTAATATATGAAACACATTCAAGTTCTACAACATTTTAACCATATAGAATGTTAAATTAAATTGCATAGACCCACCAAAAGGTGTGTGTTAATCCAAACACTAACTATTCACAAGGATGAAAATTTGAAATGGATGAAAAATAAAAATGGAAGAGTAAAATAAAATGGATGAACACAACTTGTTTGCAACCAAGAGTTATGTGCAATGTAAACTATAACGTTTTCACAATTAAGAGGTTTATGTTAATAAAAACACTACATGTTCATCTCCAAGAGGTATGTAATTCCCATTGGGAATTGAAACAATATGAGGGTGCACATTCTCAATACCATTTCAAGTTGTTTTTATTTGAATTCAGTTTATCAAACCTCTTACATCTAAGATCATTCTTGCCACTTGAAAAAGAAACTACATTCTTTCCCCCATCTCCACTCGAACTTACTAGCTTTAGCTTTTCTACAACTACCATCCATTTGCAATTGCTACACATCTTTTTACAATGGCAAAACGAAAATTTACAAGAATTGTCACACCAAACTCTTTACAAACTATGATTCAATGCACATTAATCTCAAGCATATTAGATAGAATATGTGAAATGACAAAAAAACCTTTGGAATATCCAAGAGATCCAGCTATTCTAGACCCCCTAAGGAATTACTAGAAATCAAAATGTGGGGAATAAAATGGAAAAAAGGAAAATTGACAAAACAATTGAATGGATGGCATGGCGATGGGCAAATGCAAAAATTAACAAAGAAAGTCTTGCATTGCTCAAAGAAACTATAAACATACCGAAGGAGGATATAGAAAACTACCATTGGGTGATGTTTACACATGCCATGAAATTATTTCAAGCATGTGCAAGTTTAAAAAAACAAATTCCAAAACATTTTTTCACAAGTTTATTACATGATTTGTTGATGGAGGACTTGGTTTCCCTTGGTAACCGCCTATCAACAAAATTACGAAACTTAGTACATGACTTTATGCAAATCCAAGTAGGCTAGTTTAGGTGCCAAAAGATTTAAGAACCAAAGTGTTAAAACAACCTATGAGTTGTCAGATGATAGGCCCTACACTAAAACCATGAGATGTATATGATAGTAAAGAAAAAAGACATCCCAACAATTGATATATCTGGGCCAAAAGAATGACCATGGCGAATTCCTCAAGATGATAATTGATTTGACCCTTTACGCACATTGTTAGAAATTAGGAAATTGGGCAGTTTACAAAAGGACAAAATGGGCAAATGGGAAAAACCAAAGAATAATTATATATGTTGTTAAGAAAAGCCCAAGGCAAAACCCCATTTAATAGAAAAGGAAATATATGACTAAGCAAAAAGAACAACTAATGGCATCCAATTTGAAAGAGATGAACTTCTAGTACTTGGCACATTTTGAAACATCTTGCATTAATTAAACTTAACAAAGAAATATTTGCTATGACTATTGACATAAACAATCATTAATCAAATAATATAACTTCAATAATTGATTGACATAAATGTTCACAACCCACATAGTAAGACAAACATTAAAAATTGATAAATTCAAAATGGACAAGAACCTTTTCGAAGATTGTATGTAATGAAAAAGAAGCATAGTAGACATAAACTTTATTTCATTGCAAGGGTAGGTTTGGAAATGTGAAAATGCCTTCTGGAACTCCTCAAGATTTATATTTGTATCCAACAATGGATCACATATAGATAAAAGCAATAAATGCAAACTACAATGTCAGATTAGGATATTGGGCATCAAGAAATAATGTGCAAGTATACCAAGTCTATGTTGTAGTGATATGGATGTTCACTTCAGATTTTGTGAACAACTTGCGACAAACTCTTGGAGAAAATCCATGGTCAATTGAATCAACAAACCAAAAGTACAAGACCCATTTATTACACCAAGCAAAATGTCTATCGGGGACGAAAAAAATAGACTAATATTCATTGCTAGAAGTGTCAAACAAGAAGTGGCTAGCAATGAAAATGATCCAAAAACTGACAATTATGAATTGCCTATTGTAAAATATGATGTAAATCATGATGTACTAATAAAATAAAAAGAAAGAACAACAAAGCAAGAGGAGGAGCCAAGAACACCATCATAATCGGTAGTTAAAGAAGGAGAAGACTCAAAAAGCGAGGAGGAAGAATCTTTTGGGTCATGTAGCAAAATCATTGTTGATTCGTGGCATTGAGCGGAAGGAAGGTTACCATCATATGTTCAAGATTGCAGGAACACACACAGATGAGGACTGTCAACAAGAATGTAAGTAACCCATTTTTCATAAGAATTTGAAAATGTAGAGCAAAAGCACATGACATTGTTGATAAAAAATAAAATAAAATTGATTGAACTTGTTTTGCGATATTAACTATCAATCAGAGGAAACCATCAGCTTAGGAAATTGAAGAACATACTTGAACAAATGCTTGTAGTGAGGAGTATTACAATCCTTTGGGGACACCATAAACATAAAATGAAAGTGTTGCGGATATTGATGGTGTGAATGTGGAACAACGGAGACACATTTCTGAATTGATTGAAATAGTCATAAAGAGGATCAATGCGAAAACACAAAAACTAAGTATAAGAAAATTGGAGAAAAGATGCAACAACAAAATGTCTAAATTTCCATGCATGTTCAAACTATTTGAAGCAAAAGTGACCTAGTAGATTGCAATATTTTCCTTGAGGATTACGATGAATATAGTTTAGCAAAAAAATTGATTTAAAAAATGAGATGCATTGAAGGATGGAAATTTGTAGTGAAACGAAAAAAAACTATGAAAGTTACAAATTGTTCCAGTGTATTTTGTAAAACTTAAAATGTGTGGAATTGTTTTATAAATATTATAGTCAAAAGCAAATATGACTGAAACTTCTTCTTCACGATGAATAAGTGGGGTCTAATTGAAAGTGTAATCTAAAATCCTGTCTAAAGTCCAATCCACTGTATGCTAAATTAGTTGGTATTTTGAACAAGCAAGGTGATCAATTTGACATAGTAAATATAAATTTGCAAAGAATGCCCATGTGTTGGATTGAGAATGATAATGGTTGATTTTATACAAATAGAAAATGTATAGTGTTGTGTGAGTATGTGTTGCACATAATTCGTGTAAATACATAGATTGACATATAAGATGGAAAGACAAAATCTAGGAACTATTTTATAATACCAATAGTATCGATTGATGTTGACTAAAAGCTTTTGATTTAGTAAGATTTTTCATTATAGAAATTTTAATTAAATGCAATGTTTGGAAGCTCATGAAACACTCAAAATAACAATATGTGTAGTTCCAATTTGTATTGGAAATTGTGAACATTGGAACCTTGTAATGAAATTTATGGATACAATTAGGTAACGCATAGCTCTAAAATAAAATTCGAATAATCACAATGATGATAGAGAGAACTATATTTCATTCAATGGATAATGGGATTCAATCATATATCAACTTTATGATCCCGTTGTGTGTAAGCAAACCTTGAATGCGAATGAACACCCACAAGGAAATGATGACACTAACAAAAGGCTAGTGATAAGCAAATGAATGTAATTACATAAAATAATATAACACAAAAGAAGACAAAAGATAAGATTTTTTTTTATAAATGAAAATATGTCACCAAACTTATTAGAAAACTGGATCAACTTATTTTAGAGAAGATGAAAAATGGCAATTGCATTTGGATTCCAATATATCACTTCAATGAAAACATTGGATTCATAGTGCGATTGCAATAGTGAGAAAGCGCCCACCATTGCATCATGCAAGATGAATGGTGTGTGAACCGATAACAATTTTTTGTTGGGTTCCAATTCTCCTATTGGTTCATGGTTCAATTACGTTTATAGCCAAGGTCATAGATAAAGGGGGCTTGGGAACAAAAAAATTAATCAAATCATTCATAATATTATTCATACACTGAAAAAAATACTAAAAAAATTCAAATGCCAAAGTGGGGGAAATAGGTATTTTTTTATAACTAAACAAACATGAAATGTAACAATAAAATAGAAAATACATTTACTTTTAGTGATGATTCAATAAAGTTTTCCTATAAAACAAAATGGCCCAAGTATTTCATTTACCAAATTTGGAATAATTAAGAAATTATATTTAATTAGTGATTAAATATGTTGATGACAACAATGTGATTCTCAATAAAATTGATAAATAAATATACATTTAAAAGGATGCCTATATTTCATTCAAAATGGGTGCATAAATATCCTTGCATTTATTGTTTAACTATGTAGCTATTTGAATTTAATTATAAGTTCAAGTTCATTTATAAATTTCCTTCCAATGACATGTGCGATTATCAAAGATAGGGACTTGATGTTGAAAAAGGTGTCTTTGCTATGGTTGATGCTGATTATAGCAGGTGGTAATAATTTAAAAATATAAAATATAAAATTCAACCAAAGAAATAAAGATAGATAAATAAAATTATTTGTAAAAAATTTGAGTTCAAATATTGGATGAAAAACATATTCCTTCCCTTGTAGTTGGCACCAACCATGGGGGGAATTGAAAATAAAATAAAATTTCTACTTACAAAAAAAACACTAACTATTTATGATGAAAAATAATTTTTAATTTATAACAAATATTTATTGATGCTTTTAGAAATGGTTATCGTAGGTTTTCAACATTCAAATTATAGAAATTGATCGAGGGGAAGGAGTGAATACAAATCATAAAAAACAATGGAATATGGGAAAATTTATTTTTTGAAAAAATCATGTTTGAAAATATGAGCAACATCTTATGTTCCTTTGCCAACCATAGGGGGAGGGAAAAAAACTAAATCTGAAATTATTTACTTACAGAATAATCCAATTTTTGATGTTGTAAATATTTAAAATTTATCTTTTATAATTTGTGAATCTAAATGAATAGTTTTTATACTATTTCAACATTGGAAGGAATGAAATGGAAGGAATGGAGTTCTAAAAAACTTCTAAAGCAATGATATGAATGAAAAAAATTGAATTTACGTGAAAAAATGTGGTTACAAAAATGATCAACATTTTCAATCCCCATGGTCAAGCATGTTTTCAAAATTCAAAGGGGAAAAATGGGGGAATTAGGCTTTGAAATTATTTGATTAATTCAAATGAGTAATTGATTTAAAACATATATCTTTCATTGAGGTATCATTGAATATCATTCTTGCAAACTTTACAGATAGTTCTGAATATATAAAAGAAAAGAATCATCAAAATTCATTAACATCAAATCAATTTGTTTGTTGAAAGGATGATGCAAACAAATCATTGGAATAATTTTATTGCACAACAATAGAACTTGAACAAAATTCACAAGAAAACACCAAATAGCACAAATCTAAACCCATCAACAAATTCCAAATACAACATAGATTATGAAGGAGACACTACTCCAAACAACTTGTTGTCTCATGATCAATGAGGTTTTAAACATCGTGGTCATATGATCTCTTGTTCCTAAAGGATTTTGGAAAGGGTAATGAGGCCCATGTGTTGAACAACATCCTTGGCATGTCCCGACAAGTAGTTGCTTGGAGGGGGGCTTGGGAAGAAATCCCTCAAAGCATAGAACGGAATGAACCAAGAATGATCAATCTAGATATCTTTGCACAAAACATAAAACATCGGCCTAAAATGAGAAGCAAAATAACTATGAAAGACATAATCAATGATGACTAATGTCAATTTACTCACAATCAAAATTGCTTCAAGCTCTTTTCTTGGGTGGTGAATTTGGGAAAGGTTGAGAAAAAAAGCCAGGCTCCAAATCAGATTTAGACTTTTCCAAAAGAGGTTTCATAACCTCTTCATATACATCATTGTTAGGTTCCAACACAAAAATATCACAACTAATAAACTTATAGGCTCAAATGTAATTCCTTGCAAAATAATCAAAGAAAGTAATATTTTAATCATTAGGTAGCACAACATTATTGTTTTAAGCTTGCAAAGAAAAGCAAAAATGACATATTAACGGATGAATTCATGGTGATAATTAGAAAGTCAGGAAGGTGTGAGGCGACTTTTTGTCCTTCTACTCCCGATTCTACAAGGTGATTATGCTTGAAAGCACAAATGCTACTAGTGAAGGAAAAACAAAAAAATGCAAATATATTTCTAGATGTTAGATTGCGTTCATAGTTGGAATTAAGTACCTTGCCTCTTATGCATCATTCACGACCTAGAACTGATAGATATATTTTCTAGACTCAAACACTCTAAATCTTAGAATCTTATGTTACATTGTGATTCATGTAAACAAACTTTTAAGGATTCCACACCATGTTCAACTTGGCTGCAACCACCAATCACTTGAAATATTGGTTCTAACACATAGGTTATTCAAATCCAACTTGCTTTAGCTCATTAGAAAACTAACTTCAAGGTGCACCTTCCTACTAAATTTCAAGATCTACAACTAAATAACTAAGAAGTTATATTAGCAAACCCGAGAGGGTTTTACGAAGGCAGTTGGTTCAACTTGTCTATAGACCACCAGTCACTTGGAATATTGTTTCTAACACATAGGTTACTCAAATCTAGCTTGCCTTGGTTCATTACAAAATTAACTTCAAGGTGCACCTTCCTACCAAATCTCAAGATTTACAGCTAAATAATTAAGCAGCTATGCTATAAAACCTAAGAAGGTTTGTAAGATTTCTCAAAGGTTCCAACCTCCCAACACTATCACTACTCACTTCCATTCCTTCAAAACTATTACAAGATTCTCATTCTACTTTCCTTCTTTCTACCGTCTACCAAATAATACTCATTTTTCTCCTACCCAAGAAGGTTGTGGGGGCAAGACTTCTCAAGATTTGAGTTGAAAATAATGTCCGAAAAAAAAGAAGACAAAATGATCCAACTTCGCTCTTTTAAAAAAAATGAAAGAGGATCCCCACTTGGTGGCCAATGGAAGGAGAAGGAGAAGGTTCTTTTTCACCTCTTCCCACTTTTCCCCCAAACAACTTCATTTAGACCTTAATTTTTTTCTTTTTACATTAAAGTTTTACTTTACCATGGTTCTAAACCGTCATTTACGCATTTCTTCCCTTTCCCTTGGCCTATAAATTTCGATCGCGCATTTTGAAGTCACAAGTCCCCCACACATTCATTGTCAATTTGATTTGGTTGAAGATCTCTTCTCTTTTCCTTGAAGTTATGGCATCATGTATGGCCACGTCTTACGAGCCTCAAGCTGCGCAAATGAATGAAGAGCCGACCTTGGAGTTGTTTTTAGATTTGATGTTGATGCAACATCCATGTGATGAAGAACCCGAATCCCGAGAAGTGCGCGCTCGTCTTGAAGTTGATCCCCTTTGAGCTTGGTACTACCACATTTCCCCAAACTCTTGCACCTTGGTGATTTTGTTGCAAATCAACCCTACTTTTGGTGATGAATTTGAAACCATATGTGAAGGTTGTTACAAGATTAAAAACACCTCCATCTTTGCATGGTTTTCAATTCCCGATGTTGGACATTATCGTTGGTTGCGCGGTTCGATTTGTCAACTGCCTCTTAATGGCAAGGCAAATTACTTAATTCGCACCATTCGACACATCCTAGATTTCTTGCAGCTATGAACTATCATTATGGCACAAACTAAGACTCCGCATGTAATTGTAGCTACTTGTCAAGCTTAACCATAACCTAAATAAAAGTTCCATTCATCATGAAATTCAAGTTGCCATTACCACCCTAGCCCATTGTTTGTTTAATCGTCAAGTTGTTTTTAATTAATCGTATGCTTATGAGGCTTGTAGATTGTTCTATCTCTACTGGACCTTTCACTGACCCCTTATTGCCTATTACACAAATCCCCAATAGCCTTGTTACCCACTAAATACTAGAACAAGACCAATGTTTTGTTGCGCATCATGAGTTTTGGTGTCTGTTTTTCTCCCCCCAACTTTCTAGAGATTTATCACCCCTAATTATGCCATTGAGGTTCTAAAACTATGGTTTACCAACTTTTTGATGAAGAAAAAAACTAACCCAACGAATATCGTACTTCAAAAAAAAAAAACAACCCCCCACACAATGTGTGCATTCATCAACCCCTATTCTAACATAAAGTTGTTAAAAACCTTTAATAACCTCACCACATTCGAATATTCCTAATGCAGTTCTTAAAAATTGAGACTACCGGCATGGCTATGTCAGTATGGTTCACAAAGGGCTGCAGAGGTGAATAAGAGCCTTCAATGTGGACACATGCATATTTTGACCTCTTCTGAATGGTATACCTATGTTCGAGTTCTCCATTATATTAGTGTATGTGCCATTTGGCAAAATATCATCTTCACTCATTAGAACACTAAGCCTCAACATTTCTAGGTGACTTTCTTGAAACTAGAATCCACCCATTTGGTGAACAATAAAAATCACCCAAGTCAATCGAATGTGCAAGATTGGGAATGATAAAAGTTAGTCCAATATGATTTTATGGAATGATAGGTAATGTAAATAAAATTCAATAGGGGAATTACCATTTTCCCTTTGATTTCACTATTCATTTGCGGTAGATAATTGATTATTCCCATTTTAAATGGATTTCATAGCCATTTGTCTCTGAGGACTTGATTTCCTTGAAGACATGAGGGTCATCATCATGGAAAATATGAATTGTTCCATTTTTCTCCATATATTTGTTTACAAAACCAAATATCCCATACACATAGTTATTTATGTGATAGTTCCTAGAGGGTATTGTGGTGGGAGGTATGTAAACAAAAGGGATTGGCAAGTCTAAAGGAACTTCAATAATGAGGAAAGTAGGCTTGCTAGTTGTAGAATCATGCAAAGTGGAAGGAAAATTGTTAATAACCTCCAAAGCAATGCAAATAATGTGAAATGCACATAAGGAGTTCCGTATTCATACCTTTGAGAGCATCTTATTGAATTCGTCAAACTGAGTTGGTCACGAGCTAAAAAAAACCCTTGCCACCACCATGTCAGGCCAAGAAAGATTACAAGCTTTAACGGATAGTTGCAAGAAGGAATTGCCATTGCCCGAGAGTTCAATGGGATTTTGGATGGGATTTTGAAAAAGATCCAAACTGCAATCTGCGTCAATATTCAAGAGTTGCCTCCTCCAATGGATAGTCTGAAATTGTAAACCTTTTGGGTTTGGAGCCAGCTCCTCTTGCTTTAGATCCTCTTCATCCCGTTTGTCACCTGAAGGTCTAGTACATTAGTCCTTGGTCTTCATCAACTTCTTGACATTCTTACTCTTCTTCCCACCCTTGAAACTAAAATCAATTGAAGTGGCCTTGTCAAGATAGGCATCCTCAAAAGTTTCCATTAACCCAAGTTTTGACTTTGGGATATTGTTAGCTGGGCAATCTAAGTATCACCCATAAGATGCTAGGTGGCCACTTGACCACTCCTTCAAGAGGTGTTTCTTGTACATGGTACTTTTTGTGTTAGGATCACACTAGATTCTAAAAAACGAAGGCATGTTGCGAATTGCTTCCTTTGCAAGTAGAACATGGGAGAAATACTTGCAGGAAGGGAAATGGGTTAAATGTGTGGAATATTACTCTTGAAAGTACAAAATTAGGCTAGAACATGGAAAGGAAGATATGTCTTTTATTTATAAATTACTCATTTCAGAGCTTCCTCACCACCAATTTGTTGTTGTCAAGTCTTGTTTTTCAAGACTCCACCCTTCAACTTGAATTCATGATAAAATAAAGACTCCCATAATTCAAGCTTCCAATGACTTATGAAGTCTTCAAGATTTTCAACTTCAACAATTTTGAAAATAAACACACCAAGGTTTGTGATTGTGCTATTAAAAAGCTTTTTGGCCTCCACTTCCAACTATAATGAAAACACAAATGCAAAGCCATCAGCATGAATGTCCAACGAAAAAGCTCAGAGAGAATTTCAATGTATAATCAAAATGAAGCAGTAGGGTACTTGAAACCAAAACGTTGCCTTGTGAAGCCATTTTTCAAAAACGGCATCCAACAAGTCGACCTTGGGAAATTTTTGAGCTTCCTTGAATATTAGGGACTAGTTCCATTACTTCAACCAAGAAACCTTCTGCTCATTGCTCACTTGCAAAGACACAAACAATTGTAAATTTTTAGTCATCATTTTTAGATCAGGATTCATTTTGTGAGGAACTTGTACTAGTTGGAGAAATTCAAGACCAAGTGCGGGGTCACAAATGGGCAATATTTTATGGAATGTTGTCATGTGTTCTTTTTGAATAGTTTCCATTGCCTTATTACTTAGCAAAGCCAACATATATGGGTCTCAAAGAGCGCGATCTGGGACATTTGCATAATACAAATGATGTTTTGTGCCGATAACAACTACAAGTTCCCTCTACAAGAAAACATATGGCTCATATTCAAATGCAACTATTTTAGAAAATGGAACTCATATGAGAAAAGGTTTTGAATGTTCAACTTATACATAAACTCAAAAAATGCTTCATGTGTGAGGCTATACTAAGTTTTCTTGATTTTATTTTTTCATTTTTTGTATTGGGCATTTGGAATGACCTCCTTGAATTTGTGAAGTGGAATCATTCCAATGAATTGAATGCGAAAGAAATCATGAACAAGTGATGGCTTCACATGGTCCATTTCACTAGACCTACAAAAAAAAAGAATGTTAAACATCAACAAGACACCATTTGACATCTATGGTAAAAAGAATAGACATTGACAATGGAAACTCACTTGTTTATGTTGGTCATAGCTGTAAGTAGCTCGATTAGGCCATTTGTTGTGTCTAGAACAACTAAATCGACCTTGATGTGCTAGTCACATTCATTGGGATGGTTTGCATCAATGTATGGTTGTTAAGCGTGAAGGTGTTGATTACCGTCCCAAATGTGAAACATTCTTCCAGATGGCTAGCAAAGATGTGGATCTTTGTCTAGGAATTTTTCAAATTCTACATTCTTTTCTTTCCAAAGAGAACTCCAAGTATCAGCATGATTACACACGTATTCTTCTTCACCTTGCTAGTTTGTTGAGGAAACATAAAATGCCTTCTCACCTTCTCAGTAACCCATGAAGAACACTCACTCCATCTTGAACATGTCAATCTTCAAAGTCGGCTTAATAATCAACATGGTTAGGAGCCGACATAGAAGGATACTCATCCTCACTTTATTCTTCATGAGGATTTTGTACTTGTCCATAAACTCTGAAATATTCAACTTATTTTGACGTTGAATTATGTCTATGGTCCTCTAACAACTAGACTCTCCATGTGATTACACAAATGGGAGATAATCATCTCATTGCAAAAGTACATATCTATGTCTTTATAGAAAGAAAAAAAAAATGACAATGTAAGAAAATGAAAAAAACAAGATATATTATCCAAGGAGGTTATACAAAGAAGGGAATGTTTCTTTGCATTTGGCCTAACAAATGATGTTGACCATTGAAATAAACTTTTCAATTGTGAAAAAAAATTGATACTAATGATAAAACTCTTTACATTCAGTGCCACTATAAGGATTTTGAGGGTTATTGGAAACAAAGAGATGATAGAGAGCATTTAAGGGAGGAGAAATGATATCATTTGAGGATTCTAAAAGATTTTCTTCTATAGTCAGCACCAATTATGGGGTAAAATGGCTATGAAATCAAACCTACAAGAAATTTGCAACTAAAACAATGTAAAAAAACACTTCAAAAGTTTATTTTTATTTTGTAGAAACACAATAGTTGGCACCGACTACATGGATGGAAGATAGAAAATTGACATAGTGTGGAGTTTCCAAACGAAATTTACTTCAATTCAATGCATTCATATGCATTTTCCAAATGTTCTTTAATTATGGTTGGTACCGCTTATAGCCGTTAAGCATAGCTCAGGTAGAGTTGAATATCTAACTTTTGTAGAAAAAAATTAAGCTTCCCCTACAATCAACACTAACCATAGAAATGAAAAGCATTTTTTAAAAGCAAAACAGATTCCTTACAACAATTCACAAGTGGAATTTGAAAACCCACCTCCTTCAGATGTGTTGAAGCCAAGTTTCTTGACACAAGAGTGTGGTTTACTTGTGACTCTTGCTCCATATCTACCTATAAATGTACTATTCCATAGTTTAATTCACTATTGTTGCCTGACAATGAATAAAAAATATAGATAATTCCATTGGAGGTTGAAACATAAATCATGGTATTGGAATGCTTGTTCATTCCTATTCTCATCTGAATCTAATTGGATTGCCCATAAATTTACCTCTCTAAATTGTAAAATCTTGGTTGTTGAATCAAAATCCAGCCCTTACAATCCTTCTTGCATGATGCAAAATGTAAAGTAAAGGCCTAATCCATATGTCACACAAGCTAAAAATAACTAAAATTGAACAAAAATTATACCTCCTCCTAAGCATCCCTATTACTAATCATTTTTTCACCTAACAAATTGTTCCTTGGTCATAGTGGTCGATGGATTGTTGTTTGGACAAAGGTGGTCCCTTGACAAGGGTGTGTGACCTAGAAGGAGTCCTAAAGTGACAAAGTTACCAAAGTCTTGCCTTAAACCAGTGGTTGATGCAACATAGTGCTTGTTGTGAACACAATAACCATATGGTGCTTGGAATAGTATGTTGTTTGTTTTTTGTGTTTTATGTTTGCATGTTGTGCATTCATGGAGGAGGGATGATGTGGGCATTTTATTTATCTTGTTTTAGAAGATGAACTTGCAAGCTTATCTATGGTGGTTTTTGTTTTTCGTGACATTTCGTGGGAGTATGGCTCCAATTGGTGTGTTGGATTATGGAAGGATGAGGAGTTGCTAATATATGAAAGATGACACTTTTGCAACAAGGGGGGCTGGTTTTTAAAAGGACGGAAGAAGAACTAAATATTCTAAAGTTTTTTTGTTTTTATGGAAGCTAATAGAAGGTGTTATGTAGAAATGCATTGAGAGATGAATGTTGTGCATGCATGACTTTGCTCTTTGAATTTTCATTGCATTGAAGATGTAAAATCTATGGTAGTTTGCTAGTGATGGGTTAGTGGTGAAAATGATGTAGAATAAAGGGGTTCATGAACAATCTCTAATGCTATTATTTAAAGGTGAATGTGTTTGAGTGTAGGAATAAGTGGGTACCCTTGTTGGGCACTTCAAGTTTGAGTCTACACTTAGTCTTCATTTAAATCTGGGAGATAAGGCTTAATTTTCTATCAAGGGTGGGATTGGGTAGAATTTCTTTTCTTGTAAAAGCTTTTGGGATACATTGGGAATATGGGAATGAACAATGCCATTAGAGGTTTGTGCATGCTCAAATTTGAAAGGTTCATGAGTCACCTATGCTCTAGTTGATAGTTGACAACTTTTGATTTCATGGAACTTTTTCTAGAGTAGATGCATGCCATCTCTTGTAGCTACCATATACCAAGAAGAATTCAAAAGTTTTGGTAACCTTGACATTTTTGCCATATGTGATCATAATTCAATTATGTTTTTTAAACAAGGGTAGTCGAAATTTGATCGTGTTTTCTTGGACAAGGGTAGTCATTCGTGGACACCAGGTTATAACTCAGGGATGAGGCCAGTCATTCGTAAACAAAGATAGTCATTCTTGGACATAAACTTCAATTACATAACTGTAATTGATCTTTGTTTTAAAAAATCCAAAAAGATTTCTTGCAATCGCATTTATTGTTGTCATCAATGATTAGTGAAATTCACATGTGCTACTTTCTCCAAGATAACTTTTTTAGGTAGTCCACACATGTGAAGTTTGTAAAGGATACCTATTTTACCTTTGCAAAAAAAATTATTATATTTGACCAAGGTTTCTCCTAGGTTGATCTTAAATCAATGTGACATTAAACTACATTGACGTCAAAATAAAAGTTACTCATGCGACATGACAAGGTTGACACTAAAAACCCTACTTCCCAAATAAAATCCAATGTATCATTTGGCCCCAACTTTGACACTTGTGATGGTTATGAGGTTAATAATTGGGTCCCATTCTTAACCTACTAAAGGCTACTAAGTTGAAATAGTAAGCATAAATTTTGTCAAGTGAAAATTTGGACCCAAGACCTCTTGGAAGTCAAAGATTGCATTTGTCAATAGACTACAACTGCATTTGCGTAAAGTATTAGGTGACAAATTTATTTAAATTTTGAATTTGCCAAAACTAATTAGGGTATTGACACATATGTCATTTTTAAACAAAAGCAATCACATCTTTTTCTTCACGTACATGACATGAGAGTGTAACTATGATAACTCTCATGTCATGTACTATAAACTATGATCCCTCTTTAGAAGATCTTGGGATAAGTCCTTTGGAGACAAGAACCGGGTGAAAATCAGATTGTTTGAAAATGAGCAGTTTTTGCTTTGGGGATTTCTGAAAACCTGTTGCTTCTCTAAAACTGAGAAAATTTCTTAAAGAATTGAGGTTATTCTTAAAATTTTCTTCTAAGAACTGAAGTTGCATGCAAGCTACCGTGGGTCTCTCTCTCTCTAATCAATTGTTACTTGTGAGCTCAATTTCAGTGTTAATCAGAGATTCATCATGGCTTGGCACAAGATGGCGCTTCTAGCTATGGCAGCTGGGCTTCTCTGCATGTCGGCATTACTCAACGGAGCTGAAGCATCCGGGGTGAGTGCCAGCAACAACAGTCCATATTTCAACGGAACCCAAGCATCCGAGGTGAGTGCCCGCAACAGTTGGAAATTGATAAATAACCTCCATACTTCTTGTTGTTGGACTGATGGAAGTTTACCCAGTTCTGATAGTTAATGAGCTAGGTGGCCATATCTGAATGTTGCCTCCTTCTCGCATGCCCTCCTGGAAGAGTACGATTTTCATGAAGTTGTAGTGATTCCAATGCTCAAGTGATTCTATCCCTGCTCCGCAACTGCTTATCAAAGTACCTTCCGTTACTAAAGCTTCAGAAATGTGATTCATCGGCCTATATGTTCATGATCTCGGCCAGTTCTAGTCTTCATCTCAAGACACCACTCCAGTTTCCGCAGGAAAAAGATGCAGATGACTAATTTGTGAATGCGTATGATGTGGTATTACCTAGTGTGGCAATTTCTTTGAAACTTGCGATGAAATATGAGAGGCATCCTAAAAGCCGGTTGCGAAGAATATAGCAGAGCTTACTTTTATAATTCAATAAATCTCAATCTCCATTTAGCCAACATCAACGGGCACGTGGAGCCGGGAAGCGACTACATCAAAACGTGCACGGAAGAAGGATATAATGACCAGGAAGGATCATCGTTCTTCAGTTTCGCTAATTGCAAGAAGGAGAATGGCAACTTTATAATTCCCACCAAGTACGACATAAATCACAATGTCGCCAACGTCAACGGGATCTTGAAATGGAAGAACTGTAAACTTAATTTCCTTGCTATGGACCGACCAGCTTGTTGCTGCCGACGAGGATGGTGCACTCTCAATGGCAGGAAGTTGCTCAATCAGCGATCATAGTTCAATGAGGAAAAACAACAAGAGAAGAAAGGAAAGTGCTAAGCTAGAGATGAAGTTCCATGTTAATTCTCTAACTTCAGGTTCATCTTGAGAACTGACGTAAAGCACTGCCCTGGATTTTTCCTTTGTATTTTCAGCTCCCTTACCTACTTGAAGAAAGCTGTTTTCAGCAAGGTGGGATCTTCCGACCAACGGAACGTACCAGACAGCCTGTCACTATTTCTAAAAAGTGAAAAAATCCCAGCTCTGCTTTACGTAGGAAAAGGACACGAGTATAGGCCCTTCTGTGATTTTCGACGTGTTCCGGCCCAAGGAACAGATCTCAAATCACGGTACTCAGGCCCTTCTCCTATACATAAAGATCTGAAGTTGTTGAGCACCTATTACAGGGATCATTTTTTACGTCTGAGAACTAGCTTCATTTTCGGAGCATGCATTAACTATATTGTTAAGCAACTTCCTTCAATGCAGAGTTCCTTCTATGTATACCTACACTAAACTTGGTTCATATATACATGAATGCATAACTTAATCTAAAAATGATGTGAATATTTTGTACACTCTCCAGGGATCGTTTTTAGATCGTTTTTGTATCGTAATAAGAGCATTTTGAGTGGTGCTCAGTACATTGTGACCTGCAAAAATAATTCTCACATCCAAGTTTCTTTACTTTTTTTCCAACCCCAGATTTTGACATGGATGCTAATGTGGAAGTTAATGTGGATAGCATT
>Ga0209208_10003015_pt1 | contig 24237 bp, 17 predicted proteins | sample S1TSphfallax_3_FD_187694 | JGI IMG/M metagenome (GOLD analysis project Ga0209208, IMG submission 187694) | Host-associated microbial communities from peat moss isolated from Minnesota, USA - S1T2_Fd - Sphagnum fallax MG (SPAdes) (version 2) | ecosystem: Host-associated > Plants > Peat moss >...
AATTTCGCAGACCATCCTGAAAAATCTCCCTGCAGGTATCCAGCCGCCGCAGGTGCTAAGCTATAATGCGTCGAGTGTGCCGATCATTCAGCTGGTCGCCTCGAGCAATACATTGTCGCAGACGGAACTCTCCGATCTCGGCCTGAATTTTATTCGCCCTCAGCTTGTGACGATCGCCGGCGCGGCCCTGCCTTATCCTTATGGCGGTGCAACGCGGCAGATTCAAATCGATCTTAATCAGCAGGCGTTGCAATCCTATGGGCTGACTTCGCTTGATGTCGCCAATGCTCTTGCGATCCAAAACCTGATAACGCCCGTCGGTACTCAGAAGATTGGCAAGTTCGAATATACTGTCGCTCTCAATGGATCTCCGACGAAGGCTGAGGACTTCAATAATCTGCCGGTCAAAACGGTGAACGGTTCCGTCGTCTATATTCGTGATGTGGCCTTTGTGCATGACGGGAGCCCGCCGCAGACCAATGTCGTTCAGCTCGATGGCCGCAAAGCTGTGCTGATGACCATTCTCAAGAATGGCGCCGTTTCAACCCTCGACATCATCGGGGACGTCAAGACGCGCTTTCCGACCCTTAGCGAAGGTCTTCCGCCTGGCCTGAACCTTCAGCTCGTCAACGATCAATCCGCTTTTATCCGCTCGGCGATTACCGATGTCGTCCGGGAGGGTCTGATCGCCGCCGGCCTGACAGGCCTCATGATTCTTCTTTTCTTGGGAAGCTGGCGCTCGACGCTTATCATTTTCGTGTCGATCCCGCTTTCGGTTCTGAGCGCTCTGATCGCGCTTTCGGCTATTGGAGAGACGATCAATGTGATGACCCTTGGCGGTCTTGCCTTGGCGGTCGGCGTGCTCGTCGACGAGGGCACCGTCACGATCGAGAACATCAACTGGCATCTTGAGCAGGGCAAGCCGATTGAGACCGCGATTTACGATGGCGCGGGACAAATCTTCATACCGGCGACTGTTTCTCTTTTTTGTATTTGTATCGCCTTCGTGCCGATGTTTGGCCTTGGCGGCGTCGCCGGGTATCTTTTCAGGCCGCTCGCCGAGGCTGTCGTCTTCGCGATGATGGCCTCTTATATTCTGTCGCGGACACTTGTGCTGACGATGGCGAAGTATCTCCTGCGTGCGCATGACGAGAGCCATGCCGCGCGTCCGGCACGCAATCCGCTGGTTGCCATTCAGAGGGCCTTTAATCGAGGCTTCGAGAGCTTGCGGTCAGGCTATCTCGGGGTTTTGAAGCTGGGGCTCAATTACCCCTTGCCGCTGACCGCGGGCTTCCTTGCAATCATTGGTCTGTCTTTCGCCTTGATGCCTTATCTCGGGCAGAACTTCTTTCCGGATATCGACGGCGGTGTCATCAAAATGCACATCCGGGCTCAGACGGGAACGCGCGTCGAGGAGACGACGGCGCTCAATGACCGCGTCGAAGCGAAAGTCCGGGAAGTCATCCCGGCGGAGGATATCATCAACATTGTCGATAATATCGGCCTGCCGAATAGCGGCATCAATCTGACTTACGGCAATTCTGGAACGATCGGTGTTGAAGATTCAGACATGCTCATTTCGCTCAACAAGAGCGAGGTGCCAACAGCCGACTATGTGAAGCGGTTGCGTGAGACTTTGCCTAAGGCTTTCCCAGAAGCGACATTTGCCTTTTTGCCAGCCGATATGGTGAGCCAGATCTTGAATTTCGGCTCACCGGCGCCGCTCGATATTCAGGTCTCTGGCTTTGATTTGAAAGCGGACCGGTCCTATGCCGAGATGCTTCTGCGCAAGATCAGGTCGATTCCAGGCATCGCTGATCCGCGAATCCAAGAGGCTTTCCAAGGACCCGGTCTGGCTGTCAATTTCGATAGGACGCTTGCGAGCCTTACAGGCCTTACCGAGCATGACGCTGCCGTCAATCTGCAAAACACGCTCTCTGGCAGCTCGCAAACTCAGCCCACTTATTGGGTGAATCCACGTAATGGCGTTTCCTATCCTGTCTCGATACAGACGCCGCAATATCACATGGACAGTTTGGATCAGTTGAAGAATACGCCGCTATCCGGCGAGGATGGCGCGTCGCAGATTCTTGGCGGTCTTGCGAATTTCTCACCGGAGCCGGTGAGCGGGATCGTCTCCCATTATAATATTCGGCCGGCCGTCAATATTTATGCGACGGTGCAAGGCCGCGACTTGGGAGCGGTCGCGGCTGACGTCGACAAGCTTCTCGCCGCGGCCAAAGGCGAGCTGCCAACCGGCGTCCGTGTGAGCATACGCGGGCAGGTCGTGACGATGACCGATGCCTATAGCCAGCTTTTCTTGGGTCTCGCCTTTGCCATTGTGCTCATTTATTTGCTGATCGTCGTTAACTTCCAGTCCTGGCTCGATCCTTTCATCATCGTGATGGCGTTGCCTGGAGCACTTGCTGGAATCATATGGATGCTCTTCCTCACGCATACGACTCTTTCGGTTCCAGCCTTGACGGGAGCCATCATGTGCATGGGCGTCGCGACGGCGAATAGCATCTTGGTGATCAGTTTCGCCCGCGAGAAGCTGGCTGAGGGCATGGATGCCTTCAGCGCAGCTTTAAATGCTGGGGGAACGCGTTTCCGGCCGGTGTTGATGACAGCGCTTGCCATGATTATCGGCATGTTGCCGATGGCTATCGAAGAAGGCCAGAATGCGCCGCTTGGCCGCGCTGTGACAGGCGGCCTTCTTTTTGCAACTTGTGCTACTCTTTTAATTGTACCTGTGCTCTTCAGCCTTGTTCATGGCCGTGAAAAGACAAAACAGAAGAGCTCTGAACCTCTGACAGGTGTCCCTTCCCATGCATGACGACGATTCATCCGCAACGATCAAGCCTGAGTCTGTCAAAGCAGCGCGTCCGCGCCGGTTCATGATGGTTGTGATCGTGCTCATAGCCATTGGCGCCTTTGCTGCTATCGATGGAGTCTCCGATCGCGCTAAAAGCCGGCAGGAACTGGTCAGCTGGACAAATGAGCAGGCGATCCCGACCGTTGCTTTGGCAGTTGCGAAGCCCGGCCCGAGCGAACAAGAGCTTATCCTTCCGGGTTCGATCTCGGCCTTCAATCGCGGCACAATCTACGCGCGGGCGAGCGGCTATGTGACGGGCTGGTTCGCTGACATTGGCGCGCAGGTCAAGAAGGGCGATATTCTCGCCACCATCGATGCGCCGGATTTGGATCAGCAATTGGCGCAGTCGCGCGCTGATCTTGCGAGCGCTCAAGCCAATCTCGAACTTGCCAACGTGACGTTGCTGCGCTGGCAAAAGCTTGCGATGCAAAACATCGTGTCTCAGCAAGATAAGGATCAGAAAGAAGGCGATCAACTTGCCAAGAAGGCGGCTCTCGACGCGGCCCAGGCGAATGTCGCGCGGCTTGAAGCGCTGACGGCTTTCAAAAATTTGACGGCGCCTTTTGACGGTGTCGTGACCGCCCGCTCGGTCGATATCGGCGATCTTGTCAACGCTGGCGGCACCTCGGGGCGGGCGCTGTTTCAGGTCTCCGACATTCATAAGGTGCGTATCTATGTGAATGTCCCGCAGGCTTTCCTGGCCGACATGAAGCCCGGCCTGAAAGCCACCTTACGGTTGACGGGCCGCGAAGACACTGTTGAGGCCACTTTGACCTCGACATCGAATTCGCTGACCGAGAACAACCGTTCGGCATTGATCGAGCTGCAGGCCGATAATCCTAACGATACTTTATGGCCGGGCGCCTATACCGAGGTTCATTTTCACATACCGTCCAATCCAAACGTGTTGCGCATTCCGGCAACGGCGCTTGTCTTCGGCCAGGATGGCCTGCGCGTGGCCACAGTCGGACCTGACAATATTGTCGTCTCAAAGACTGTGCGGGTCGGCCGTAACCTTGGCAAGGAAGTAGAGGTCGTCAGCGGGCTTTCGATGGAAGATAAGATCATCGATTCGCCGCAGGAATCCCTTACTGCCGGCGAGAAGGTTCAGATCGCGGGATCAAAGCAAGACAGCAAGATCTCTTCGACGCCGCATAAGACAAAAGAGGCCGACCGCGCCGAAGGGCTGTAGACGCGCGATTTGAATAGCTTGATGAGCGATGAGCGCTCGCCGGCCTGCTAGCTCTTCCTTCTCGCGATAAAGCATTCGTGTCTGTATTGCTTGCAAAGATTTCCTTCCGCTCCACTTCCTATTGCGGATATTTAAACCGCTGGAGTCTTTCATGAGCGATGTTACCGCTGACCGCCGCGATCTATTGCTGGCGCCTCTCGCAGCCGCGATTGCTTCTTTCGGCCTTGGCGGCTCAGCTCGCGCGGCTGGCGTCGATCCGGCGCAGACCATCATCAAATTGCCCGATCAGATTCCCTGGCAGATTCATTATGGCTATCCGCCGAATGTCGCCGAGGAAGCGCCGCTCTTCGGCTCCATCAGCGAGCCCGGTCAATATTTCGTGCTTGTGCGCTGGCATCCAGGCCACATGAGCGCACCACATTATTACGAGACAGACCGCCTCTGCGTGGTTTTATCCGGCACTTGGTATGTCGCGAGCGGTGAGGATTTCACACCGGAGCAGACGGTTCCCGTGCCAGCAGGGTCCTTCGTTCGCCGGGTTGCCAAAACCGTTCATTATGATGGCGTGCGGAAAGAAGCCCCAGAACCGGTTGTCGTCGCCATTACAGGTATAGGACCTATCCGTCCGCACCTGATCGATCCTGCCAAACCGGGCTGGCGGCGAGTCTGATAAACAGCAAGTCTGAAAGTCGAAATCTATCATACAAGTTTATAAGGAACACATTGGCATGAGCAAATTGGTCGTTATGTATAAAAAGCCCGCCGATCCGGCGCATTTCGAAAAGTATTTTCGTGAAGTGCATATGCCGCTCGTGCAAAAAATGCCGGGCTTGCGCGGTTATTCCTTCGGACCGGCCACTGATCTGGAAGGCAAGGACGGTGCGTTTTTCTGGGTTTTCATCGGAACGTTCGACAATCTGAAAGCCATCCATGAGGCTTTCAGGACACCGGAAGGAGAGAAGGTCGGCGCTGACATTCCGAACTACTCGCCTGAACCGCCAACGATTCTTTACATCGAATCGACCGATAGCTGAGTTACGCGGATAACGCGCCTCTCGCATTCGCCTACAAAGCGGCGGCTTTGATTTCAGCCGCCGCTTTTTTCATGGGATTAGGGCGGTCCGAGATCCAGGCTCTTTTTGGGAGCGTCCGCACCTGGCGGCGGTGCTTGATTAAAGGCGATACCCGGCACGGAAGGCAGGGGCGGCGGCGTCGTATCGGAGTCCCAATCATAAGGAACTTCCCCGATAGCCGCATAGGCAAATGTGTGAAGCAGCGGCATGGTGCTCGCGTTTGGGTTCTGATACCACCCGGCTTCGCCCTTCGCATAAGAACTATTGCGCGCTTTAAAAATCACGCGTTTTTCAGCCGTGATATCTATCACGTGGCGAACTTCGTTTTTCGCGGTCCGGTAGGACGCACCGATTTTAATCTGGTCTGGATGCATATATCTGCTCCATTGAAAGTGTGATGCGGATTGGAACGCACCACCTGCGTCTTGTCCTCTGTTTGCGATGTCCGGCCATTCCGGTCATCGGGCAATTTTTATATACATCGCGCTCGCCGCAGCCAAGATGACCGGGCAAGAAAATCAGGCGGGTCTTCAACAAGCACTAGTCATCTGGCATTGATGTAGATCAAATAGTGCTAAAAATAAAAAATAAGCACTTTAAGAAAAACCTCAGAAAATCAGCTCATTTCTCGAATATCGTAAATGCTGCGAACTATTAGATTCGTAATAAGTGGGAGTCATTATTGAGATGCTAACTTTATCTATAAGACCTTCTCTTATGCCGGCCGGCTACATGCGTTTCGTGTTTCAATCGCGGTTTTAAGCCGGCATTACGCATGGGTTTCGAAAGCACGTTTTGCGTAGTGGCCAGGTCAAACGCTGACGGCATGAGCAGCAGACGAATCTTTGCCAATCGCGGTCTTACGGATTCCGGTGATGGAAAGACCCTATCTTCAATCTTTAGCGATGAAGAGAATTCAAATGAATATTGATAATTTTAAATTGCAGACGAAGGCACTTCTGCCGCTCACTTTGATGAGCTTCGTGGTCCTTTGTATGGTGGGATTTGGCTCCTATAAGCTGTCCAGTATCAGCAGTAGAGCGAGCCATATTATCGAGCATCGTGACAGGGCGGCAGCTACGCTAGCGCGTGCATCGCGGCTGGTCATGAAGGTAACCAACGATGTGTTGGGAACCTTAGTTTTCGACGGAAGCGATTTACACGGCCTTGATTTCGCCGGAGACTTTTCAAAATCCGCCGCTAAGGCAGAGCAGACATTCGATGAAACCGCAGGTCTTATTCCAGATCAAGCGGCTCAAATCACCGCGTTCAAGACCCGTTTCCTCGATATTGTCGATAAAGGTCAAAAGTCGCTGCGAAATGGCGAAGCAATACCTGGCCTGGAAGGCGAAACGGGCCTGAAGCCGCTCGAGAATGAACGGGCGTCCCAAGGCATTGCTTTGACGAAAGAGGTGGAAGCCGGAACGCGCGGACTGATTGACGATATCGTCGTCCTGAATAATAAACTTCTCGCAGAAAACAGCGAGGCAGCTGCTGATCTTCGTGCGCAATCTACCGCCGCGCTTTGGACCTTGATTTGCGTAGGCCTCGTGTCTGTGATTGGCGCTGGGGCTTTTTCGGTCTGGTTATCATCGTCGAAAATTTCCAAGCCGCTCGTGCGATTGGCGGAGCGGATGAGAGTGTTGGCGAAGGGCGAGCTTTCCGTTGAGATCGACGGCCAGAAACGCCTCGACGAAATCGGCACGATGGCGCAGGCTGTGCAGGTGTTTAAAGCCAATGCCATCGACCAGGCGCGGCTTGAGAAAGAAGCTGCCTCTGCCCGCGCTATGGCTGAAGCAGAGCGCGAGCGTGCGGCCGCAGAACGGGCTCGCGCCGCCGAAGAGCAGGCTCACGCGGTGAGCCAGCTTGGAGACGCCCTCCAGAGTCTCGCCGCGGGCAATCTGACGACGCGGCTGGGCGCGGACTTCTCGCAAAACTATGTGCAGATCAGAAACGACTTCAATGAAGCCATCGATAGACTCAAAGCCACGATGCTGAATGTGGTTTCAAGCGCCGAGGTGATCCAATCCGGATCGCAGGAAATCTCAAGCGCTTCGGAAGATCTGTCGCGCCGCACTGAGCAGCAGGCGGCAAGCTTGGAAGAAACAGCGGCCGCGCTTGATGAAATTACCGCGACGGTGAAGAAATCTGCCGAAGGTGCCCTTCATGCCCGCGAAGTCGTCGCTGAGGCCGATAGCGATGCGAAGAAAAGTGTGATCGTCGTGGGCCGCGCTGTTGAAGCGATGGCAGCGATTACCAAGTCATCGCAGCAGATCAGCCAGATCATCGGTGTCATCGATGAAATCGCATTCCAGACCAATTTGCTCGCGCTGAACGCGGGTGTCGAGGCGGCACGCGCGGGCGACGCGGGCAGAGGTTTCGCGGTTGTTGCCTCCGAGGTAAGGGCGCTGGCGCAACGCTCGGCCGAGGCCGCGAAAGAGATCAAAGGACTGATCACCTCTTCGACCGTGGAGGTTGAAAACGGTGTAGAGCTGGTGGCTGAGACCGGCAAGTCGCTGGAGCGGATCATGGCCCAGGTCAGCGAGATCAATGGCGTCATCGCCGAGATCGCCGCCGGTGCCCGGGAGCAGGCGACGGGGCTGACGCAGATCAACAGCGCGATCAATCAAATGGATCAGGTGACGCAACAAAACGCTGCGATGGTTGAAGAATCGACCGCGGCCAGCCACTCGCTGTCGCAAGAGACAACGCAGCTCTCGGGCCTCATCGGCCAGTTCCAGGTCGGACCGGCTTCTGACGCCTCCATGCGCAATGCCTTGAAAAAAGCAGCGCCGCACGCGTTCCGTCAGCCCGTGGCTCCCCCCGCGCGCAAAGCCCTCGAGCAACGCGGCACAAACGTGGCAAGGGCCGTTCATGGCGGGAGTGAAGTGAATTGGGAGGAGTTCTGAATTCTCAGAATTCGTATACCCATCGATCCAGGAGAAGAAGCGCATAGGAGCTGCGAGCTGCCCGCATCAGCTCCTGGTCGAGGTTGATACGCTCAGCATTGAGCATATGCGCCAGCCATAGATAGTTGCGTGATCACCTCAGCGAATACGCTGCGCATTGGCAACGGCTGCAATTCAAGTATCCAGAAACGCGGCTGAGGACACAATGAAATTTTAGGACTGAAATAATCGTTCGCTCTTACCGGGCGCTTTGATGCTGCATCTTATAATGCACCGGGTTTTGATATTGATCCTTTTGGTCCTCAAACAAAACTGGACGATGCTTTTGATAATAGGGGCTATTTGGATTGTTATAATAATGGCCGCCCTTGTCGCTGACCAATTGTTCGGCCATGGCCGGAGCCGCTATTGCCAAAAACATAGCTGCGAGAATGATTTTATTCATTTTCTAATCCTAATACGATTGCGCGTCTGACTGTGTTTTGGGGGTGTGCCAAAAGGATCGCCCGTCACCGCCGCAGCAATGTTTATGCAAGCCGAAGATGCTTTGGTTTCATCTGCTGAACTTCGCGCCGGCCGCTAGCGATGTGAGAGCGAAGAGCCGCGCGGCTTGCATGGTTTTTATCAACGTCAAGTTCGCGTCCGGCTGCTCTCTAATGCCTTTTGCATGTAGCTGTATCTCGCCTGAAGGCTCTCAGATTGAGACACTTTTGATGCAAGTGCGATCCACTCCGGGACATGCTCATTGCTCGTCTTTTATGGCTAACCGTGGCGGAAGTTCAAATAAGATACCGTCAGGCTTCCGCTGGTTCTCCGGACAAAAGCATGGCGATGGCCGAAGCATCGACGATTTTAATGGCCATCGCGACCGGAGCGAATTAGCTCCAATGGATCTTTATCAGCACGCTTGACTCTCCCTTCAAAGACAGGAATCTATAGGGAACAAATAGAGAACTATTCCCTCAGCGGAGGAGCGAACCGATGCCTGCCGGCAGCTCGGAACGGGTGGATTTTTTGCGCGCGCGGATTGCCTCGCTTGAAGCGGCGGGGGGATCGTTTGTGCCTGCCCGGAGCTGGTGTTCCAGGGGCTGGCCTAGCGCCAGCGCGCAAGACCTGCGTGTGAGCTTGGGCGATGCGCGGGCGCCTTGCAGCCTCGATCAGGCCTTGCGGGGCGGTCTGCCATGGGGCGGTTTGCATGAGATCGTCGCGGCGCGTCCGGGCGATCGCGCGGCGGCCTCCGGTTTTACCCTTGCCGTGGCGGCCCGCTTCGCAGCGCATCAGGCCAAGACCAGCGCCAAAATCATCTGGATCATCGAGACACGGGCCTTGCGGGAGACAGGTACGCCCTATGGGCCAGCCCTGAGCTCTTGCGGGGTTGATCCAGCGCATCTCGTTTTGGTCGAGACGCGTGATGCGCAAGAAAGCCTCTGGGCCATGGAAGAGGCATTGAAATGCCGCTCACCCGCCGCCGTGATCGGTGAAATCTGGGGCCTTGCCAAAATCTACGATCTCGCGGCCTCGCGGCGGCTTGTTTTGGCTGCCCGCAAAAGCGGGACGCCAGGCCTCCTCATCGCAGCCGGTTTGGCCGGTGCCGCTGACCGTCTGTCGAGTGGAGCGGGCACACGGTTTGAAATTGCCACAGGCGCCAGCCCGCGGCTTCCGTCAGCCGGAGGCCGCATGCCTTTACCCGGCAAGACGGTTTGGGCTGCGCGGCTCGTGAAGGCCCGCGCGGGGCCGCACGGCTTTGGCTTTGATCGAGGCAAACTCCACCGGCTTTCTTGGGACCCTGAAAAGGCATGTTTCCGCGATGCGTTATCTCTCGGTGTTCTTTCCCTTTCTGGCGACAGAGCGTCTCGTCCGGCTTGGAGTCTTTCCACCGGAGAAAGAGGTGCCGCTCGCGACTTTCATGAAGATCAAATCGGCGCTGAGGCTCGCAGCGCTTGACCCCCGCGCTCTAGCGCTTGCGCTGGAACCGGGCATGGCCCTCGCCGATGCGCGGGCAAGGCATCCCGCGCTCTTGGCCATCGAGGCCAATCCTTCAGCCGAGGCCAAGATCCTGACAGATATTCTTGCCTGGTCGCGGCGGTTCACGCCGCTCGCGGCGCTTGATGCGCCTGACGGCATCATGCTCGATGTGAGCGGCGCGGCTCATCTTTTTGGCGGCGAAGAAAAGCTACAGGCCGAAATCGAAGCGAGGTTTCAGGCGCAAGGTTTGACGGCGCGCACTGCGCTGGCGCCAACCCCGGAAGCGGCTTGGGCTTTGGCGCGCTATGGGCATGTTTTAAGACCTCTTATAAGCTTTCTGCCAGACGGTCTCGACGAGCGGCGCCTGGCCCGTGCGTTGGGGCCTTTGCCGCTCGCAGCTTTGCGGCTTGACACTGGCCTTGTCGCGGGGCTTGCCCGTGCAGGCTTGCGGCGTGTCAGCGATATTATTTTGCGGCCGCGTGCGCCAATCGCGGCGCGGTTTGGCACTCATCTTTTTGCGCGGCTCGATGCGCTTTTAGGGCGCACGAAAAGCGCCATATCGCCCCGTTTTGAAGCGCCGCCCTATCTTGCCGAACGGCGCTTTGCCGAAGGCATCGTGGCGCGGGACGGTATCGAGGCGATTATTCTGTCGCTCGCACAGGATCTTTGCACTTTGCTGACGCGTCATGGCGAAGGTGCGCGCCACCTTGAGGCGAGCTTTTTTCGCGTTGATGGCGCGGTGAAACATCTTGATGTCCGCACCAGCCGTGCCCTGCGCGATCCAGAGGCCATGGCGCGGCTCTTCCGCGACCGGATCGAAGCTTTGGGCGATGCGGGATTGGAGGCGGATTACGGGTTCGATGTCCTGCGCCTTTCAGCGCTCGCGGTTGAGAGCAAGGGAGAGGATCAAGCAAGTCTCGACGACACGCTCAATAGCGAAAATGATCTTGCCGGTCTGATCGACAGGCTGGGTGCGAGGCTTGGCGTGCGCCGCGTGACACGCTTATCTATGCAAGACCGGCATGATCCGGATTTTGCCGTGGTCTATGTGCCGGCCGCATCCAGGGCGCGCCCGCGAAAATGCGCCCCGCGGGATATAAGCTCCGATGCGGAAATACCGGCTTTGCCGCCGAGGCCCTTGCGTCTGCTTCTGCACCCGGAATTGATCGAGGCCATCGCCTCCGTGCCCGATGGGCCGCCTTTGCGGTTTCGCTGGCGGCGCGTTTTGCATGAAATCGCAGCGGTCGAAGGGCCGGAGCGCATCGCGCCGGACTGGTGGAAGGAGGCGCCAGGCTTCACCCGCGATTATTTCCGCGCCGAAGATCGCGATGGACAAAGCTTCTGGCTGTTTCGCGAAGGGCTTTACCGCGAAACCATCGAACCGCGTTGGTTCATGCACGGGCTTTTCGCGTGAAGTCATGATTAAATATATAGCCACGGGCTATGCCGAACTTGCTGTCACGACGAATTTTTCTTTTTTGCGCGGCGGCTCGCATCCTGAGGAATGCGTCGGACAAGCGCTTGAGCTTGGGCTCAAAGGTCTTGGCATCGCCGACCGTAATTCACTTGCAGGTGTCGTGCGGGCGCATGTCGTCTTGCGCGAGAAGAAGGTCAACCCAAGCGCGTTCAAACTCGCCATAGGAACACGCCTCGTCTTCTGTGATGGCACGCCGGATATGCTTGTATATCCAAAAAATCGCGCTGCCTATGGCCGTCTCACATCGCTTCTCACGCGCGGCAATCTGCGCGCTGAAAAAGGCGGCTGTCTTTTAAAACGTGAAGATCTCCTCGATCATGCTTCCGGCCTTCAGCTCGCGGTCATGCCGGGAAGCAGTTTCGCGGAAGAAGACGCTCTGTGCACAGAACGGCATTATGAGGGTTTCGGCCCAAAGGAAGAAGCCGCGTTCCAACCGGTTGGACAAGACGCCGGGTTAATTCAAAGCTTGATGCCGCGCCTGCGCGAGGCCTGCGGCGGACCGGTCTGGCTCACCGCTGCCATGACTTACGGGACCTCCATGCGCGGCGATCTGGCTTGGTGCAAAAGACTGGCGGCTGAGGTGCGTGCGCCGCTTCTGGCGATCAATGACGTGCTGATGCACGTGGCGGAGCGGCGTCCTTTGCAAGATGTATTGACCGCGATCCGTCTTGGTCTGACGCTGGACGAAGCCGGGCGCAGGCTGGAAGCCAATGCCGAACGGCATTTGAAAGATGCGGCTGAAATGGCGCGCCTCTTTAGCGAGGTGCCGGAAGCGATCGCTGAGACTTTGCATTTTATCGACGGGCTTTCCTTCTCGCTCGATGAACTTTCCGGCGATTATCCAGAGGAGTTGCGCGAAGGCTTTGCGACGCCGCAGGAGGCTCTGCGCGCCTTTGCTTATGAAGGCGCGGCTTGGCGCTTTCCGCATGGCGTACCTGATAAGGTGATAGAGGCGATCGAGCATGAACTGGCGCTTGTCGCCGCGCTCGATTACGCCGCCTATTTTCTCACAGTGCATGACATCATGCGCTTTGCGAGGGATCAAGGCATTCTCTGCCAGGGGCGGGGTTCGGCGGCCAATTCGACGCTTTGCTATTGCCTGCGTATCACAGATGTCGATCCGACGCGGCATCAGCTTTTGTTTGAGCGATTCATCTCGGTCGAGCGCAATGAGCCGCCTGATATCGATGTCGATTTCGAGCATGAGCGGCGTGATCAGGTGATGACCTATATTTACGAGCGCTATGGGCGCGCGCGCGCGGCCTTGACGGCGACGGTTGTCACCTATCGCACACGTTCGGCCATGCGTGAGGTTGGCAAAGTATTTGGCTTTTCTGAAGATGTGCTCGCCGCCCTGTCAGGCGCTGTCTGGGGCAGTTCATCCGTGGCGGTTGAGGATAAAGAGGCGCGCCGGGCCGGACTCGATCCAACAGAACCGCGCTTGCAGAAAGTATTGGCGCTGGCCAGCGAGCTCACCGGATTTCCGCGTCATCTCTCGCAGCATACAGGCGGCTTCGTCATCACCCGCACGCGCCTCGATGAAGTCGTGCCGCTGGCACACGCCGCGATGGATGGCCGTACCACCATCGAATGGAACAAGGACGATCTCGATGCGCTAGGTATTCTCAAAGTGGATATTCTGGCGCTTGGGATGCTGACTTGTTTGGCGCGCGGCTTCGATCTTCTCAAACGCCATTATGGTTTGGAGTATCATCTGGCCAATGTGCCGGCGGAGGAGAAGCCTGTCTATGAGATGATTTCCCGCGCTGATACGATTGGCGTGTTTCAGATTGAGAGCCGTGCTCAAATGTCGATGCTGCCGCGTTTGAAGCCAGCGACATTTTACGATCTCGTGATCGAGGTGGCGATCGTGCGGCCCGGCCCCATCCAAGGCGATATGGTACATCCTTACCTGCGCCGGAGGCAGGGGCTGGAGCCGGTCAAATATCCCTCAGACGCGCTCCAAGAGGTGCTGGAGCGGACTTTGGGTGTGCCGCTGTTTCAGGAACAGGCGATGAAGATTGCGATCGTCGCAGCGGATTTTACACCTGGAGAAGCCGACAAGCTTCGCCGCGCCATGGCGACGTTCAAGCGTATTGGAACGATCTCAACATTCTTCACCAAAATGGTCGAAGGCATGGTTGCGAATGGCTATGAGCGCGATTTCGCCGAGCGCTGTTTCAAACAGATCGAGGGTTTTGGAACCTATGGTTTCCCCGAGAGCCATGCGGCGTCTTTCGCGCTTCTCGTCTATGTCTCGGCCTGGATGAAATGCCGCTATCCAGATGTCTTTTGCTGTGCGCTTTTGAATGCGCAGCCCATGGGCTTTTATGCGCCGGCGCAGATCGTGCGGGATGCGCGCGAGCATGGCGTCACCGTTGAAGAGGCGGATATTAATTTTTCAGAATGGAACACGATCCTCGTTCAGCCAAGGGCGGGCGTATCGGAAGGCAGCCTGCATCCGCGCCATGAAACGATGCGCGGCGACATGCGCGGGGTGCATGATTTGCGGCTGGGATTCCGGCAGGTGAAAGGCTTGAATGAAGCCGACATCGCCTGTCTCGTTGCGCGGCGCGGCGCGGGCTACGATTCGATCCGCGATCTTTGGCTGCGAACGGAGCTGCCCCAAAGTGTGTTGCAACATCTGGCGGAAGCCGATGCCTTTCGTTCGCTCGGCCTCGACCGGCGCGCGGCGCTTTGGGCCGTGAAGGGCCTCAATCACGCGGGCGATAAGGACGATCTGCCTTTGTTGAAGAGCTTGAGCTTCAAGGCGCGCGAGCCTGACGCAGGTCTGCCGCCCATGCTGCTTGGCGAACATGTCGTTGAGGATTACCGCACGTTATCTTTATCTTTGAAGGCGCATCCTGTGTCCTTCGTGCGCTCCAGCCTGGCCGCCCGTAAGATTGCGCGGACCGAAGAGCTTGCCGGAATGGCCTCTGGCCAAAGGGTGAGCGTCGCGGGTCTCGTTATCGTGCGTCAGCGCCCTGGCTCTGCGAAAGGTGTGATTTTTCTCACGATGGAAGATGAGACGGGCATCGCCAATGCGATCATCTGGCCGAAGGTGTTCGAAGCCTTGCGACCAATTGTGATGGGCGCACGTTTCATCGCGATCACAGGGCGGCTGCAAAATGAAGCGGGCGTCATTCACGTGGTTGCCGAGCGCGCCGAGGATTTGACGCCGCTGCTCAACATTCTGCGGCAGAGCGAAGAACAGGCTTTTGCACATCCGCCTTGCAGGGTCATCGGCCGGCCGTCTTCGCAAAAGGTGCCGAAAGGGCAGGAGAATCTGCAAACCGTTCAGACGTCGCTCTTTCCGCCGGAAGCATCGGGGGATGCAGTCAAAGAGGCCGCTGCATTACGGCGTGTTCTGCCGAAGGGCCGCAACTTTCATTAGATGACCACGGGTATTGGAACAAAGTTTTAGCGGAGGAACCAAATCACAGCGAGCTCATTCCTCAGTTTAATTTGAACGAGGACACATGACTATGCTCGATAATCTTCAGAAGCTGCATACGACCTTAATCGACACATGCCATGGGTATGAAGAAGCCGTCAAGGATGCGGGTGATAGCCATCTGCGTCCGCTCTTTCGAGAGATGATCGATCTGCGCACCAAAGATCACGCAGAGATCCATCGCACGCTGATTGAGAAGGGCGTAGAGCCCGGCGATAGCGGCTCCTTCATGTCGGCGGTCCACCGCGTTGTGATCGATACGCGCTCGGCGATCACGGGACTCGACTCGTCTCTGCCGTCTTTCATCAGCGGTGAGGAAAACGTCGTAGAAGCCTATGACACCGCGCTGAATGAAAGTGCCGCTGATCCGGCTGTCGCTGAAGTTTTGAAGCGCCAGAAGCAAAAGCTGCTCAACCAAATTTCGAAAATGAAAGAGATGCAGGCGGCTTAAAGCTCTGGTCTCGATCAACGAAACTTATCCCGCTTTGGAGAAAACAATATGGATATGAGCCATCCGTTATTTTTGCTTGCAATCGCGACGCTGCTGATCGTCTTAGCCATCGGCGCATGGAGCCTATTATCGGTCAAACGCCGTCAAAAATATGGGGAATCTGCAAGTGGTGTTGGCGGCCCCAACGATCCGCTGGCTTGACCGGTCAGGCCGCGATCGTCGCGGCGCCAACCAGCTTGCGCGCCTCCATCGCGGAGATTGGATGACCGAACGCATAGCCTTGCGCATATTCGCAACCGAGTTGCGCAAGTTCGATGGCGTCTGACTCTGTCTCGGTTCCCTCGGCGACAACTTCCATCCCGAGATCATGCGCGAGCGTAATGATCGAGCGCAGGATCACAGGCCGTGCGCCTTTATTATTTTGATGCACAAAGGAGCGGTCGATTTTAATCGTGTCGAAGGGGAAGCGTTGCAAGTAAGAGAGCGAGGAATAGCCGGTGCCGAAATCGTCGAGCGAAAGCCCGGCACCGAGCTCGTGAATACGTCCGAGCATCTGCGCGGCATATTCCGGATTTTCCATTACGAGGCTTTCGGTCAACTCGAGCTTCAACGTGCCGCGCGCTACATCAGACCGGTTCAAAACCGCTTTCACATCGTGCAGAAGGTCGTGGCGAAGCAATTGCCGCGAAGAAACATTCACGCTCGCAAAAATCGGCGGATCGACATTGAGCGCATGCTGCCAGGCAGAGAGTTCGCGGGCTGTCCGTTCCAGCGCAAAAATGCCGAGATCGACAATGCCGCCTGTTTCTTCCGCAATGGGGATAAATTCAGCCGGTCCCAGCCGTCCCAGCTTGGGATGATCCCAACGCAACAAGGCTTCAAAACCCGCGACAGTGCGATCCGCGAGCCGGACGACCGGCTGAAAAAAGACCTTGATCTCGCCGCGGTCGAGTGCCCTTTTCAAATCGCCTTCGAGCGTCAATCGATCTGAACGGCGTGTCCGCATCGCGGGGCGGAACACTTCGATTTTATCGCCGCCGAGCCGCTTTGCGTGACGCATCGCAATCTCAGCATCTTTCAGCATGTCCTCGCGCTTTTGGTGCAATTGCGGATCGAACAAGGCGAGGCCGATCGAGGCCGTCAACGGGATTTCAATTTCGTTGAAAGTGACCGGCGTCGAGAGCGCGCGGCGCACGACATTTGCCAAAACCGTGATCTGATCGGTATCGGTCTCGGACAGGATGACCGCTGCCAATTGATCTCCGCCCAAACGGGCGAGTGTATCTTGCGGTTTCAAAAGCCGGCTGAGACGGCGCGATAAAGTCAGCAAAATGGAATCGCCAGCTGAGAGGCCGATGCTTTCATTGACCTGGCGGAACCTGTCAATATCGATACAGATCACTGTGGGTTGCATCTTCGGATCGGTTTGCGCGAAGGTCAAAGCCGCTTCAAGCCGGTCGAAAAAGAGTTCGCGATTTGGCAGCCCGGTCAGATTGTCGTGCACAGCATCGTGCAGCAATCTTTCTTCCGAGGTTTTTTCTTCCGTCACGTCGGACAAGGTTCCGACGATGCGGATGACCTCGCCATCGGCACCGACGACGGGGCGGGCTTTCATCAAGAACCAGAAATAATGGCCATCGACGGCGCGCAGGCGGAACTCCTGATTGATGCGGCCGCGTCTTTGTTCGAGCATCGTATCGAGCACGGCGCGATAGCGGTCGCGTTCGAACGGGTGCAGAAGATCGAGCCAGCGGGAAGCCGGTCCTTCGAGCGTGCCGCGCCCCAGACCCAATTGCGCTTCGATTTCTGGGTTCACATAGACGATGTCGGCGGAGACGTCCCAATCGAAGACGAGATCGCCGCTGCCCGTCAGCGCCAAGGCTTTGCGTTCGGTTTCGGTAATGGCCCCGTGGCCTAATCCTCCGCCTGCGAAGGCGTTTTGCATGATCGTAAAGCCGATGAGCATCACGATGAGCACAAGGCCGCCGATCAAGGCTGGTGAGACGAGATCGTTGGTGAGCGTGCCGGTTACGGTGAAGGCTGCGCCGATGATCCAAACGAGCAAAAGAAACCACGTCGGGATCAGCATGACGGCGCGGTCATAGCCATGCGTTGATAGATAGATGACTAGGATGAAACCAACGCCTGCGATGGTTGCGAGCGAAATACGGGCAACACCGGCGGCGACCGGCGCATCGTAAACCGCGAGGCCGATCAGTGCGACGAGGAAGACGAGCCAGCCCGCTGCGACGCGGGAAGCCCGCACATGCCAGCGGCTGAGATTGAGATAGGCGAACAAAAAGATGAGAAGCGTCGCAGCGAGGACTGTTTCCGCACCTGCGCGCCATATCCGGTCTGAAGGGCCGTTCGTGCCAAAGATTTTGGTCCAAAATCCGAAATCGATACAGACATAGGCGAACACGGCCCAGGCCAGAGCCGCTGCCGCGGGAAAGATAACAGCGCCCTTGACAACAAAGACGATGGTAAGAAACAGCGCGAGCAGGCCTGCGACGCCAATAACAATGCCTTTGTAAAGCGTAAGGCTCGTAATCTTGTCTTTGTAGGCGTCCGGCTCCCAAAGATAGAGCTGCGGCAGCTTCGGCGTGCGCAATTCTGCGACATAGGTGACGGTCGTGCCGGGGTCCAATGTCAGGCGGAACACGTCCGCGTCGGCGCTTTCCTCAGCTTCCGGCGGAAAGCCCTGACTAGCCGTGATCGCTGAAATACGCGTCGCGCCGAGATCAGGCCAGACCACGCCTGAGCCGACAAGCCGGAAATGCGGGGCTACGATCAAGCGTTCGATCTGCTCGTCCGTATCGTTGGTGAGCGCGAAGACGATCCAGTTCGGCTGTGTGCCCGTCTCGCGCGCACGTACCTCAATGCGGCGGACAATGCCGTCGCTGCCTGGCGCCGTCGAAACCAAAAGGCGATCACCTTGCGCGCTATAGCTCTCAATCGCTTTGGAGAGATCAATCGCTTGCGCATCAAGAGGAACGCGAATCGCTTCAACTGCTCTCGCCGGGATGAGACTCATCCCCAGAAGAACGAATGCGATCAAAAAACGAATAGGGAGCACACGGCTCAACACATGAAAATCCGGGCTTGGTTTAGAGCATCTTCAGCAAAACTCTATGCTGTTGACGGTCTCAATCGAATTGATTCCGCGTTTAACGGATGGCCATGGGAAACGCGAAATCATGTCCAGTTTCAAAGTGGTAAAGATTATCCGGCCATAGAGCAAGACTTGACGCCTGAGAGGTGGAGCTTTCAACGTCGTATCATTCAAGTTTATCGCGGCGCGGGAGGCGGAGCGGAACCGAATCGGACTCCAAAAGCGCATATAGAAGATGATCTTGCCAAATGCCGTTGATCCGCAGATAGGCGCGGGCAAGGCCTTCGCGCTTGAACCCGCAACGTTCGAGAAGCCGGACTGAGGGCTCGTTATTGGGCAGGCACGCGGCTTCGATCCGGTGAAGCCGTAGCGTCGCAAAAGCGAAAGTGACGGCGGCGCGCACCGCGCGCGACATGAATCCTTTGCCAGCATGCGGCGCACCCATCCAATAGCCAAGTGTCGTCCCTTGTGCCACGCCGCGTCTGATTTGGCCCAGTGTCAAACCGCCAACCAGAACCTCATCGGCCTCACGGAAGATCAAAAACGGATAGCTTTCATCATTTTCGATTTCCTGGGCTTGCCGGCGCAACCTTCGCCGGAAAGCCGCGCGGGTGAGATCGTCACCCGGCCATGTCGGCTCCCAGGGCGTGAGGAAGGCCCGGCTTCTTTCCCGCAGTCCTGCCCAAACTTCAAAGTCGCGCATTTCGGGCGGCCGCAGAAAAACACCTTCACCACGGACGAAGGTTGCATTGTCGCTCGACGGTCCGAGACGAAACAGGGCCAAGGAGCTCCTCCCTTAGGGAATCGTCAACTTCAATCCGGTGCGTGATCCTATGCAAAATGATATGCCAAGTGTCGCGATCAAGATCTGCTTTGTCAACGCAACCGATGAACCCCGCAAGCGCTATACATTTTTTGGTCAGATATATGAGGCGAAAATAATCGAAATCACCTCCCGATCAGGCTGAGCCTTATAGAGCTTCTTGCTCATATCGCTCTAAATGCTTCCCAAACGCTCAGCGATACGCTCGGGGCCCGGCACTTTCGAGATGGGCCCGATGGCAGCTACGGTCGGCGGCGTTTTTAATGCCAAGGCGCCCGCGCGGCGGACATCATCAATCGTGATCGAATCGATCTTTTCTATGATCTCCTGCCGCGAAAGCACACGATTGAAGATCAGAAGCTGGCGCGCCATCTGCTCGGCGCGCGCGCCGGGTGATTCAAGCGCGGCGAGCAGAGAGACTTTCATCTGAGCCTTGGCTCGATGCAATTCGATGTCTGTGATGTTTTGCGTCGCCTCTGCGATGCAATCCAGCGCGACCGGCATCAGATTGGCGACATCCTTGCCGCTCGTGCCGGCGTAGAAGCCGAAGAGACCGCTGTCTGAAAAGCCCCAATGAAAGGCGTAAATCGAATAGGCAAGGCCGCGCTTCTCGCGGACCTCTTGAAACAGCCGCGAGGACATGCCGCCGCCGGCCACATTGGCGAAGACGTTGATCGCATAATGGTCTGGATGCTCATAGCCAACGCCTTCGAAGCCAACGACGATATGGGCTTGTTCGAGCCGCCGTTTGACGCGCTTGTCGCCGCCTCTGTATTTGGCGGGTAAAGGCGCGGCCGCTGAATCGGCTGCGAGGCTGCCGAAACGTTTTTCGGTTTCCTCAACAATGCGCGCATGTTCGACAGCACCGGCTGCGCCGACAATCGTTGTTGCGCTGCGGTAATGCGTATCGAGATAAGCGCCGATCGTTTCGCGCTTGAAAGAGGACACACCTTCCGGTGTGCCGAGAATCGCCCGGCCGATGGGCTGATCCGGAAAAGCGGTCGCATTGAAGAGATCGAAAATCAGATCGTCAGGCGTATCTTCCGCGGCGCTGATCTCCTGCAAGATGACGCCTTTTTCGCGTTCGAGCTCTTTGGCGTCGAAGATGCTGTTGGTGAGAATATCGGACAGGATGTCGAGCGCGAGACCGCTGTCCTCTGCGAGCACATGCGCATAATAGGCCGTTTGCTCGACGCTTGTCGCGGCATTGAGATCGCCGCCCGCGGTCTCGATTTCCTCAGCGATATCGCGCGCCGAGCGGCGCCTTGTGCCTTTGAATGCCATATGTTCGAGGAGATGCGAGAGGCCCTGCTCATGAGCGTGTTCATGCCGGGAACCAGCGCCAACCCAGACGCCGAGCGAAGCCGTTTCGAGCTGATCCATGCGGTCTGTCACGACGCGCAGACCGGAAGGCAAAGTCGTGATTTCTACGCTCATGAAGCTGCTCGTTTTTGGGTAGAATTGATCCGCGTCCGGGTGCGGATGAAAGTCTCAATCGCGCCCTGGTCATTTGGAAGAACGGTAAAGTGTTCTTCGCGTTCGAAAAGGCTGGCGAGATGGGCAGGCAGAGCAGGGTGCTGGCCTGTTGCTTTGGCGGCGGCATCCGGGAATTTCGCCGGATGCGCGGTGCCGAGCGCGACCATCGGCGTGCCAGGGTTTCGCGCCAGAGACTCGCGCCCTGCGCGAACGCCGATCGCCGTATGCGGATCGATAAGAGTGCCCGTATCGGCGAAGACGCGGGCGATCTCGGCAGTGGTCTCAGCCTCGCCGACGCGTGCGGCGGCGAATTCGGCGCGGATCGCGGCGAGCGGCGCCTCATCGAGGCTGAAACGCCCGGACTGATGCAAATTGGCCATCAGGTTCCGGATGGCAGAGGCGTCACGCCCATAGGCCTCGAACAAGAGCCGTTCGAAATTAGACGAGACTTGAATATCCATCGACGGTGATTGTGTCGCCTCGACGCCTTTCACTTCATAAGTGCCGGTAGCCAGGGTGCGCGCGAGAATATCGTTCGTATTGGTTGCAATGATCAATTGCTCGACCGGCAGCCCCATGCGCTTGGCGATAAAGCCTGCGAGTATGTCGCCGAAATTGCCGGTCGGGACGGCGAAGGAGACGGGTCTATGCGGCGCGCCCAATGTGACCGCGCTCGTGAAATAATAGACGATTTGCGCCATCACGCGCGCCCAATTGATGGAATTCACGCCCGTCAGCGCGAGCTCATCGCGGAAGCTGCGCTTTTGAAACAGGCCCTTCACGATCGCTTGCGCGTCGTCGAATGTGCCTTCAAGCGCGATGACATGAACGTTCGCATCGCTCACACCGCTCATCTGCCGCCGCTGCACGTCTGAGACGCGGCCGTGCGGGTAAAGGATAAAGACATCGACAGCATCGAGGCCGCGAAAGGCTTCGATCGCGGCCGCGCCTGTATCGCCTGAAGTCGCGCCGACAACGGTGGCGTGCTGGCGGCGGGCCTTCAGCACATGATCCGTCAGCCGCGCGAGAAGCTGCATGGCGACGTCCTTGAACGCGAGCGTTGGACCATGGAACAATTCAAGCACGAAGAGATGGGTGTCGATTTGGGCGAGCGGCGCGATCGCCTTGTGGCGAAAGCCCGAATAGGCCGCTTCGATCATGCCCTTAAGGACCTCGGCTTCAATGTCCGCGCCAATGAAGCGGGATATGATGGCCTCAGCGATTTGCGCATAGGAGAGCCCAGCGAAAGCAGAAATATCGTCTTGGGTAAGATTTGGATAGGTCTCCGGCAGATAAAGGCCGCCATCGCTCGCAAGACCTGCCATGAGCGCGTCTGTAAAGGAAAGTGCTGGAGCCTCTCCACGGGTGGAAATATATTTCACCATACTGCCCAGTTGCTTTGTTCGTGCTGTGTCTTTTTTTCAGTTAACATGAACCATTCGAATTCTGCAAAAACAGCGGCCGTAAAAGCCGGTTTATCCGCATCACATTGGATTAGCGCTCTGTTTGTAGCTCATTCCGCTTGTTCCACGCAAAAGCGGCGAACACCGCGAAAAGCCCGATTGCCAATCCAAACCAGGTTAAAGCGTAAGAAAGATGGTTGTTGGGGATGACGATTTCCGTCGTCCCGCCCTTTGGCCAGCCGCCGGGCATTGGCAGGTCGTCCGCGTCGATCGAAAAAGGGGCGACTTTATCCAGCTTGAGCGCAGCTGCGATCAAAGCCGGGTCGCGGGTAAAATAGCGCCCTGCCGAGGGATCGTCAGCGGGCGTGAAAAGATTGCGGGATTCCGGCGGCCGCATGAGGCCGGTCACAATGACAGGTCCCGCGATTTCGCCTTCGGCCCGCGCCGCCTTGTCTTTTAAAGCCTCGGGCACAAAGCCGCGATTGACGATGACATAGGCACCGGAAGCTAATCGCAGAGGTGTTAGGACAAGATAACCGGGGCTCGATATGCCTTTCCGGCTAAATCCTGGGCCGTGGAAGACCAAGACCTCCTTATCGTGCTCGAAGGTGCCTTCTGCTTCGACATGGCGATAATCGTAATCATCGGGCGCGAGATTTGGCCATTCAGCCGCTGGAAGAAGGGGGGCGGGGGCCATCGTGCTGCGCGCCTCGATACGCGCGATAAGGGTCTCTTTCCAGGCGAGTCTTTGCAACTGCCAGAGGCCGAGGCCAATCAAAATGGCACCGGCTGCCAAGGTGAAAAGGGCGGGCCAGGCCAGCGCCTTGAGGCGGGCCGGTATCAAAACGCTTTCGATTTGCTCTTCTTTGAAAATGGGTTCTTCCTCAAACGGCTGTAGTCGCGATCCTGAGCTGGACAAGAGGTGCTAATCGGGTCAGCTCTCCAATCGTCCTTGCTCAGCTTTATTGCGAAATTGCAAGGCAATAAGAAGGCCTTTCATAGGCCGGAGCAGGCCAAGACAAACCACGACAGTGAGGGGCAGGAAAATCACCAGATGAACCCAAAAGGGCGGTTCGAAAGTCAGCTCTGTCCAGAGCGCCGCACCGAGAACGAGAAATCCGCCGATCAGGCAGACGAAGACGGCGGGGCCGTCACCGGCATCGGCAAAGGCAAAATCAAGTCCGCACCGGTCGCATTTTTCACGAAGATCGATGAAGTGCTTGAAGGCTTGGCCTTGCCCGCAGCGCGGGCAGCGTCCGAGCAAGCCTGTCCGGTAGGGCGATAGCGGCGGATAATCTGCGTTTGAGCCCACAGCTTCACCTTATATTTGGAATCAAAAGGGGCGGCGCTTCGGCCACCCCCTCTGATGCAGGACGCGGAAACAGTTCAGGCATCAATGTTCGATCGGAGCCCCCCAAGACCCCCAAACGTAAATGCACGAAAATAGAAACAGCCAGACAACATCGACGAAATGCCAATACCAGGCGGCGAACTCAAAGCCGAGATGCTGCTTGGGTGAAAACTGTCCGGCAAAGGCACGGATCAGGCAGACCGCCAGGAAGATGGTTCCGATGAGGACATGGAAACCATGGAAACCTGTCGCCATGAAGAAAGTGGCTCCAAAGATCGAGCCTTTGAAGGCAAATGGCGCATGCGCATATTCATAGGCCTGGACGCAGCTGAAGAGCACGCCGAGGATGATGGTCAGGAGCAAACCTTTCTTCAGCGCGGAACGGTCACCGTGCAGAAGTCCATGATGCGCCCAGGTCACGGTGGTGCCGGAGGTCAGCAGAATGAGCGTGTTGAGCAGAGGGAAGTGCCAGGGATCGATGGCTTCGATTCCCTGCGGCGGCCAATGTCCGCCGGTGAAGGCCGCGCGGGTATATTGGATCGCCGCGCCAGGAAAAAGGCTGACGTCGAAAAACGCCCAGAACCAAGCGACGAAGAACATGACTTCTGACGCAATGAACAAGATCATGCCGTAGCGGTGGCTGATCTGCACCACGCGTGTGTGGTAGCCGCCATAT
>Ga0209208_10003016_pt1 | contig 24232 bp, 18 predicted proteins | sample S1TSphfallax_3_FD_187694 | JGI IMG/M metagenome (GOLD analysis project Ga0209208, IMG submission 187694) | Host-associated microbial communities from peat moss isolated from Minnesota, USA - S1T2_Fd - Sphagnum fallax MG (SPAdes) (version 2) | ecosystem: Host-associated > Plants > Peat moss >...
ACCATAAACCTTAACCCTAAAATAGTCACTAAAATCATTAAACCCTAAATCGTAGATGAAGAAGTTGGCACCAAAAGCAAAAAGATCAAACCTTAAACCCTAACCTAAAAAGAACCCTAAAATCACTAAACCCTTCACTATAGATGAAAAAATTGACATTGAAAAAAATCAGATCTTAAACCCTAACCATAACCTTAAAACAACAACTAAAACAACTAAACTTTAACCCTAAATGAAGAAATTGAAACCAAAACAAAAAAAAATCAGACCCTAACTATAACCCTAAAACATCAATTAAAATGACTAAATCTTAAATCCTAATAGAAATTGACATCAAAATAAAAAACTCAGATGTTAAACCCTAACTGTAATTCTAAAACAACAACTAAAATGGTTAAACCTTAACCCTAAATGAAGAAATTAAAACCAAAATAGAAAAAAACCCTAAAACCTAACCCTAAGACAACAACTAAAATGATTAAACCTTCAACCCTAGATGAAGAAATTAAAACTAAAACTCAAATCCTAATCCCTAACCTAAAGATGAAATAAAAGGCTCACATATAGGTTATGCATGGGTTCAAATTGTGGGGACTATTTGAACTACCAAATCATCAATTGTGCCAATGTGAAGTTAGTCAAAATCTTGAATAAATGTCGTGTGGCATGCATTACAGCTAAGATGTTTCAAACACCAAGAGTTGGGTCCATGAGTTGTTCTATCTCGTCCCCATCTCAGGTGAATAAAAACAAACATGAGAATTGCAAACAATTGCCATACAATGAAAACTAACCATGTTCTTTTGGTCCATATCCTTCAATATCTCCTCATCATTTGGAGTAAAAATAAAGTGATCATTATTAGAGAAAGAGGCATGACTTTCACTTTGGGAAGACATTTTTTGGTTTGAAATGAAAGAAAGTGAAATTCCTCCTTAAATAGCTTTCATGAGAATCTTAGTTTACATCCTAGAATGTTACATTCCACCAAACTTACATTGAAATCCAATCTTTTGGGTCTAATTTTTTATTTCAACTTTCTACATGCAAATAAAGCAAAACCCAAAAATTACATTTGTAAACATAAGTTCATCATAACTTGATCTATGTTACGCACCCTAACTTCATAACTTTAACCCTAATTAAAAAAATTGCTTCAATTTTTATAATTTAACTCTTAATTTATGAACCCAAACCCTAAAGCTTAAAGAATAAAACCAAAACCCCATAGCCCTAAACCATAACCCAAACCCTAATTCAAAATCCTAACCTAAAAATAAAATCCTAAAATATCAAACACAAAGCTTAAAAGCTAAACTCTAAAATTGAAAGTGTTAAGCCAAACCTAAAACTTCAACCCCAAAATTCCAAAAATAAAACACCAAATCTTAAACTCTGAAAATAACCACACACAAACCTTAAAATCTATACCTTAAAAGCAACAAATCCTAAACCCTAAACCCATAAACTATAGCTTATACCATAAAGCCCCAAACCCCTACATAGCCACCTAGCCATAGTCCCCATAGCCCCCCTGTCCCTAGGTAACCCAAAAATGAAAACAAATTGTTTTGATACCCCTTAGGGGCAGTTCATGCTGAGTTTGGGAAGAGAGTGCCTTGTTTTCATGGCTTTGTGGATAACAATGAACAATACATAGGAACAAAAGGCGACAGTCAAAGTGGGCCCCAAGAGGGCACCAATTTATGGATAACTCAATTATGTTATGAATTTGATGTTTTAAGAAAATCGTCAAGTTTTGGAGAGAAAATGTTTTCGAAAATTTTGCTACACTTGAAACAAATTTAGATTTTGGGGCAGCTTTTCATCAATTTTCTACACATTTCATAGTATTTAAAAACTTATCAACAGTTAATGCTACTCTTTTGGGGATGATGGCTACTACTGATACATTAGAAAACTGAAAAGAAAATCCACTGGGTGACAGGCCACTAGACTCTCCGTCTCCTGTCGTAACTAGCGGGCCTTCAGGTGAAAAGACACCAACTGGTGCTTGCCAGATGAAGACATGGCGACATTTCCTTGCAACCTGGGAGAAATTTTCTGTAGATGTAAGCTCCAGCCCAATCATTAGGAAAATTTCTTTCAGTAGGGCCAATGATAGTGCTGGTTCCAAGTTCAGGAATCCTTCACCAACCCAGGCTTGACATTATGGATGCGAAGTATGGTAGTATTTATGCGTGCAGCCAGCTAACCATGTCTCACGGCTGAAATCAAATGCATATACCAGCAAATTTGATGCAAGGAACCTTTGGAGCTTGTGTTGTTTGTGCACAAGTTCCTTTGTATGGTTCCATAATTCATGCTATGTTAGACGCAATGCGGACGAACCAAGGTATTGTGAAGATCGCAACAAGAGTTGCAAACAAGGAGTTGCGCACCGCCTTGCACTGCCACCATATTTGTCATAACTTGGACACAGGCTTGCCAGTTCTCGATCCCGGTACGGTTTCAACCGTGACCCCATCCACTAGTTATGCTCACGATGGAGTGTCAGTGACACACCTTTTCTCGCTTGTCGCCTTAAGCTTCTCATGCCTCATCAAGCTCCTCTCATGTTGACTCCTTTAGCTAGTAGCTACCTGCTTACCCCACAGCACACTTGGTTAGTTCCAAAGTCCAGACCGTTTAGGACGGACTTAGACTTGCTAGACCCTGCTGTCAAGGCTAAGTCTTAGTCTAACTGGGAGCCGGCTAGGGCCTGATTCCCAGAGTCAGTCCACATGGCCGTAAGCCGAATCAGCCCCAGGCTGATTCGACTTGGTCTAAAGGACTTAAATCGAGACAACTTAAGTCATCTTGGGGTCAACTTTCTTTCGGAGGCCTTGAAGTTTTAAAGGGACAACTAATCGTCCCAAACATTTTAGCGAGCTAGCCTTCTTGAACAACCCAATATGACATTCATCGGTTGAAGATTTTAAGGGAATAGTGCCTCACACTATAGTCCCAAAAACAACCCCAATCGTCTTCTTTGGCCAGCGAAAGCTCAAACTTTCGCCTTAACCCATACGGACCCCGAGGTCTGGACGCATCCTGACTCCTAGAAGAGTAGAATGTTGCAGAACCATTTCTGCCCTAACTCTCATATCGCATTAGTGCCCAGTCGAATCTTGCAGAACCATTTCTGGCCTAACTCTCATATCACATTAGTGCCCCCACTAAGGTGGTCCGGATATGAGGTTGGCATCCGCTTAAGGCACTCCTTTGAGCGGAAGGGCATGTCAGCCAGTCTCCAGCCCTTTGCCCACATTCTGTACCGCGTCGCCACAGATCTGGCATATGCGGTTTCTCGAAACTTGAACCACTTCTCCACGCACTGACAATGACGAGTCTGCTTGCACGCACATGCAAGCTCCATTGGCTTTCCGGCTCCTACGGCATTCAGACCTCTGTGGCAGATACGACATATCTTACGCACCCAGTAGTCCATGGACCTTTCCGCGCACGGTTGTTAAATCACCCATCTCGATGTCGGGATCCAAAAGGATAGCGGCTCCATCTGCTTATGCGACGGATCGTCAAGGAAGATACCAATCATTTATGCGACTCTTGCAGCTTGTGAAACCCGGTAACGCTGATGTACATTCCCAGGATTTTCTACATTATCACAGCGCTCAGCACTGGTCTCAGAGTTTTCCTCGCTCTCTTCAAGTCTATCCAAGGTGCTCGATTCCTGGTCCCCAACACTGCCACCATCTGCATCGACTCTAGCCCTCTGCCACACCTCCGCAGCTAGGCTCCCAGAGATCCAGTCTTTTGCAGGAATGTCCATCGGCCTTCTGACGAACATAATCCGTGAGTCTCAAAACCACGCGGGTGCCGTCTTGATGGAAAGCAGCTCTGGACTACGCCTACATCAGTTCCAGGTCCTGCATCGCAGCAGCCATGGCCCACAGCTGTATTTGTTATGGCAGTGCACGTGCCAGTTCTTGAGTAATTTCCATCACCTTTGCAACGCATTTCTGTGTGCCGCATCCAAAGGGAACTGTCTTCATCTACATACACAAGACTCTGTTTCCTAAATGTATTACAGGCTGCTATTCGTTGAATAGCCACCGAAACCGGTTCAATGCGGACAAACTAGGTCAGAACCTGCTAGAACAACCAAGATCCCGTGGACACCAGGATCAACACGGATGAAGACCACATTCCTCACAAAGCTAAACTAGTGCTACAATAACACAGACTCACAATAACATCGTGGGCGGCTTGGCTTTTGCAGGCGATCAGAATTTGTGGGATGAGTTGTACAGCAGCTCCGTCGAAGGGCCAATACGAAAAGGCTTTTCACTCTAGCTTGCGGTTCCTAAATGAGTTTGCCCACTAACATTCCATTTGCAGATGAAACTCCAACTATGGCAAGAAATTTGAGCCAACTTTGGAAAGAAGCAGTAATTGACCTTTCTTGACCCGGGGTTGCAAAATTTTTTCCCATTCTTTTTCTTTGGCTCTTCCAGGTTCCAGGAAAGGAGATCCGAGCGAGAACGATTTAGTTTTCATTTGGTGCCACATTTTAACGCATTTAACCAGGTGTTAATTTGAACCGTGACTTCATTTAAGAACTTCATTCTACGTTTCCTATTTTAACTGCTGCTGGTTTGAAATTTGTTTTTGCCATCAATTACAGAGCAAAAAGGTTATTTTTCCCCCCAAAATTGTCGTGGTAGCACAAGATGTGGTCATCCTTCTATTTATTGGCTAGCTACTGAAACCTTGATGTAGAATCTGGCCAATTGTTGCCCCGGGGGCCAAAAGGGTCCGAATTTGACGATCAGAAACCCAGAAAAGCACTCATTTGTGGCATTTTTGAAAAACAAATTGGCGTTGAATACGATATTCCGCACAAAAGAATTTGGCAGGACTGCAGAGCCATTTTCGATGACGAGCAGATCTTGTTTATGACTGCCACAGTATATATCTTAGTACTGCTTTTAGTGTAGGCTACCATGTTCGGAGGAAAATCCGCAAGGTGCATCGGCGATGTGTTGCTGTTGGTGGGAACTGTGGAATGGAGAGTGGACAGAGTGGAAGGAGGTAGGAAACAAGGAAGCGTACAAAGGCAGACTCTGTTTCTCAGCTCAAGCAATAATCTTTTTCCTCCTAGGTCCATCCTTTTTTTCCGATTATTTTTGTATGTTTTGGAGCTGCTCGTTTAGTAAAGCTTTAGTGTTGGGATTTTGTTTCCCTATTGTTGCGGTCATTGCAACGAATGCGAGCCTTCTTCCTCCTTCATCTTCAACTTTTTCTCGTATTATGTGTCTCTTGGTTTGTTTTGCAGTAACTACATCGATGCAAAATTCTCTAGCTGGAAAGGGCCCATTTCCGCCGAAATATTCGGCAGCTGCCTGCGGTACGGTCGGTCATATTACCCACTGATTTTGTTTCATCCTATCAAACTTTCATACGTTTCCGCTCGTTCTCGAGGATATCATGACAGAGGGTACTATGGGGACAGCAAGTCTGCCATTGGTCGTGTTGGTTTGAGTCAATCTAAGAGATATTGGTTGGAAGGACTACATGCAGATTGCAAATGGAGAAACCTAGTTCTGGCGCTCCACTAGGGACCTATGTTTCATCCAAATTGTCCCACAACATAGTTAGTGGTTTTTCTTTATTCACAAGCTTACAGTGCCCCGATGGCTAATTAGCTTTCTTGTTCTCAATCATCCGTTTGTTCTAAATGACGATGCCCCTCTAGAAGGAAGACACTGTCACAGTTCCTGCAAGTCAGGGGCGAAGAGCCTGGCTAAGTTGATTTGCTAACCTCAGCCATTTAGAGGCCGTCGATCTCAGTTGCATGCTGTGAAATGCAGATATCTATTATCGAAAGGGACTAAGCACCACCCCATGTTGCTGAAATTGCCTTTTACAAGGTCAACTGTCTCATCATTCAAATGGTACTATAGTTTGTTTGGCTTCTCTGTTTACTCTTGTAAGCACTATTCTGTTGGAGTGCTTTGATTGAACACAACAATTTAGTGTTTTGATGGTGCAGGCATTCTACACCATCATCTAGATTTGAACTATCTACCCTTCAAAACTTCCTAGTTATTCAGAGCTTGCAACTGTAGTTTTTGAACTGATTTCTGTCTGATCTTGGAATCAGATGTTTTCAAAACCAGCATTAATTGCTTAGTATGACCTGCAGGAGCAAAGAGTAGCCCAGCCTTGTCTGATTCTCCATCACAATCAAGTTCAGTCTATTGTTGGTTTCTTTGTGCAATCGGTAGGAGGGAGAAGAAGCTATGCCATGTTTTAGGATTTCTGTACTTGAAATGGCAAAGATGCAAAAATATTACTCAATTTGGATCCCAAATAATTGGAATACAAAATCATTGGAATTCACTGATGAAAGAGTAGAATAGCCATTTTGTAGTGTTTGGCAGAATTGTATAGGGCATAGAGAGTATTCAACAATAACTATTCCGTGGTCTTGTCACATTTGACACATACAGAACTGTGTGATGTAGAATAAGTGCCATACGTGGTCATGGAAGAATGAGATTCTCAATGCTGCTCCAACCGTGATTCAAATCAATAACTTGACTAGTTCATGGTTACAAGGGGGAAAGAAGAAAATATCTCTTCAAAATGGCATCAAGACAAGGGAAGGGTGAAGAATCAATGCTGAATTTAGTAGAATTAGTGCATAGGAATGTCATAACAGATTTGTGCCACACTAAAAAGTATATGTGGGAATTTGATGTATGAGAGTTGGTGTCCAAAGCAATCAATAGTGGAGTACAGATAGTCATTATAGCCATAAACGGTTGAAGACCAAAAAGCAGTTGTTGTAGTGTACGTAGTATAACACATGAACAGTCCACATGAAGGCATGGATTCCCAAGTATGAGTGATGTTTAGCGTTGTTGAAGATGGCCAAGCTCAATCTAAGTAGCAAGACAACAAACTCATTTAAGAAGATGAAACTGGCTCTAACAAATAGATGGCTCAGGTGGCGAACAAGTCTGGCAGAACTGATGAAGAAGATGGATGTGGTGAAACAAGAGTAGACAGAGACGATTCAAGTGTATTTTTACCATTTGCTATCTCATTTGTAATGTGAAATTTTGGATGTTGACTAAAAACATAGATTCTTGGTAAGTTCTGTAATCTGAAAATTGTGTGTGGTGAGAGATTTGCTAAGATGTAGGATGCTTGCTACTGCAATACACATGGAGAAGGTGCTTGGTGAGACCTTATGAACCCTTGAGTAAAGAGTGAGAAGCTTGAATGATTATGGGGAATTTGCTATGTGAAAGCATGTGGAACATGGATTAATATTTTTAATGAGAAGGCATAAATCATGTTTAGATTATTTTGGTATGGAACTTGTTTAACCAAGCATACAATTTGACAAATAGACGAACATGCTTGTGCAAGTTTCACAAAATGCGGACATGGTTATAATATGTCAAGTGTGGAATGCTTTGTATGATGCATAACTTTAAATATGGCGTGGGTTTTGAAATGTCATATGACATGTTATGGACAAATGCTATGATATTTCCTAAAAGAACATTATAGGGCAACACATTGTGGAGGATTTGAATTCACCCAACCTTCAACCCTAAAAGAAAAAAATGAGTATATTTTATTCATACCATTGACACACTTCATTGGGTGCCCAAAAAATACTTTCCCAATTATTTTGAACATTCCTTTTGGCCTAGACTAATGTTAGGGGCAATATTGTTGGCCAATTTTATATAAACATCAAGGGGCATTGGATGTTGGGGGAGGGGGGTTTGCTTTTGGGGTTTTGTTAGGTCTTCTATTAAAGTTTCCACAAAAGAGAAAGGCAAGAGGAAACTAAAACATGATGACAAACTTTTGAAGGTTACCATTAGAATTATCGTTAGGTCTTTTGACATTCAAGGAGAGATGTTAGGCATGATGAATTTCATAAAGGAGAGGTGTTTAGACTATGTGCTTTAGAGAGATGAAAGACTATTTCAAGACTTCACCTCTATATGGTATGTAGGATTTACATTTCTAACAAGCTTATAGTTTTGAACGAACTAATCACAAAATGTTTGGGCTAGGATGATATGGATAATGCTCCATCAAGACATTAATGTGTGCATTGGAAACTGTTGAAGGGAGTTGGCATGAACACATAAACTAGCATGATTGGGTATTGTTTGAAAAACCAATGGCAAAACATTTTGATTTTTTTCATATGAATGTTAGTTCTCAAGAAATGCAAGAGGGAGTTGATGAATATGTCAAATATGAAGCTTGCTTTTGCAAAATCAAAGTTTGTTTGACACAACTTGATGGAAAAAACTGCATGATGATGCATGATGCTCATGAAAATGCATGATGATGCCTTGAGCTATGGAATTAAATGATGTTACAAGAATTTTTTATGAACACATAAACCTTGTTTAGGTTGAAAAAAATAAGAATAGAACAACTTGCCTGACTATTTGGAAGAATTGAGGAAAGGATGCCATCGTTTTCACAGTCTGATTAGCAACAATCATCAAGTTAGCATATGTGATTTTTTTTCAAAAAAACCCATGTTCATCCCTGTTCACATTGAAAAAAAGTTTGTTTGAATCATGCTTTTTGAATTGCATAATCCGTGTTAGATAGTATAAATAAAACTTGTCTTTTACATGAAGATGCCTGAAATTTGTATAAAGTTTTAAGTTTTCACTTAGATCCCTACATCAAGTGTAAAGGTTTAATTATGTAAATTAAAATTGTCATTTGCATGAGTTCGCATGCATATTTTCTTTTCACTTACATCACTAGACCATGTGGACAGTTTCCATTTCACAAAAGTGAGAACTTGTTTTGGGTGGTGAACTGATCAAAGATGTCAACCACCAAAAGAAAAAAGTGGTGGTTCAAGACGTCATTGATCCCTTTTCTGGTGATTTTTGCAGCTGTTTGACCTGAAAAATCTGATTTTGACCGATATGAAGGGTTTGAAAAAAGGCCCAAATTTGGCAGATTTTGTTTTAAAAAAAAGAAATTGAAAGATTTAAATTGCAATATATTGATTCCAGTAGCAAACCCAAAATAGAGAAGGGTTTTTTTGACACTCATATCTAGTTATAGCCAAAATCTGGCTATCTTCTAATTTATGATGGCCACTTCAGCTATATCACAAAATTGAGATTAAAAAAATACTGTGTGCAGTTAGATTTTCTTACGGTAGTGCAGTCATAATCAGTGTTTCTTTTTTTGGCAAAATTTCACACCAAGCAAAAGAATCCAGTGAGAAGAGTACAAAGGAGTTTTGATAAAAAAGCGTCAAAGTCACCACATTTTCAGGGAAACAATTCTGATGCCTCCCAAAATAGACAATAGGTTCTTGGATGTCATCAAAACAAAGTAGGATTCTCAAATAAAATTCTACTTTCCTGTTTGGCCTCTACCCAAATTTGGTTCATGCTTCTTGCAGATGATCGCCAGTCCACCTACCTCACAAAATTAAAAAATAAAACCGTGGTCATAGTCCCCTAGAGTAGGGTAAACATGCCCCTCACCAAACATCACTCCATGACCAAGCACCCCTCTTGTGCATATCAACGCTGATGATTTTCAAAAGTGTTTTAAAATGACCTTATGACCAGATGGTTAGTCTTGAAAAAATGTGTTCAGCCTTTTTACATTTTACACATGGACACTTGATTTTAGTGCTCAATTTTGGGCGTGGGAAAGTACATTTTAAAAACAATTATGTGCAATTTTGGGTGTGGGTAAATACATTTTAAAAAGAAATTTAGTGTAGTAATGTGTGGTGATAGGAGAGGACCAGCACATTGGAATGTGTTGATAATGTTCCTTTTAGGGGTGATTCACCTCATTTTCACAAAACCAATTTCAAAGAAGGAAAAAGATGGCTTGGTTAAGGGGTGGGACTAACACTTTCTCATGTACAAAATAAAACAATACTAGGGTTATAATGTTTGGCTTTGGGGTGGGATCCAAAGAGTTTCACAAAACAAAGGAAATCGAAGAGCAATAAAACTTAATGCTTGGATATGGGGGTTTAGCCTCACATTGAAGAGTAACAAACTGCCCATCAATCAACTCTAAACCTCAGCAAAGATACAATACATAAGGATCAACAAAGGACATAAGATTTTTGAAGAATCTAAAAAGGCACATTTATTAGTCCCCTAAAGGAGGGTTCATGAAAATTCTTACTATGCAAAAGGAGTTTGCATTCCTTCCAAAAACAACTTAGCACAAATCAAAAAATGAATTTAACCAAGGCTTACATCATTTTCTACCAATAAATTTCCCTTTAAATATGTTTTCTTTATGAGCCCAAGTAGAAAAGCAATTCCAACTTTGTGTTGAATTCCTAGGTCCTAATGCTAAAGTTTTAGGAAATGCAAATCTACCATTGAAACTAAAGAATGAGAGTTCAAGTTTGAAGGTTTACTTGCAAAAGTCAGGTTTGAGAGAAAAAGAAAAGCAAAAACTCATTTCAAAAATAGATTTGAAAGAGAAAGAAAAGCAAAAACTAATTTCAAAAGTAGATTTGAAAGAGAAAGAAAAGCAAAAACTAATTTCAAAAGTAGATTTGAAAGAGAGATTTGTATGTGAAAGTAAACTGCCAAGTAGATAAACAAAACCAAGGTTAAAAAGTAGATCTGCAAATAATAGATTTCAATGTCAAAGTAGAGCTTGTCAAAGAAACATCAACATCATATAAAAATTGTAGATTAGATTTACAATCAGAAGTTCAAGAAGTATTTGGATTACTGCTAGACCCAAAAATCCATAGTTCAAAATGTTGCATCAAGGACTTTCAAAAGAACTAGGGATCAATTAAGTCATATCAATCACTTTTACATCTTTTTTCCAACTTCATGCACATCAACACAAGACATTGATTTAGTATTGGATGGTTTTTCAAAGTTCTAGAATCTAATTTATTTTAATGTAGCATTTCTAAAACATGCCATAGCAAGATTTTTAGATTTATTAGACTTTGTGGATTCTTGGGTTGTTTACAAGAAAAAGAAAGGGATACCTTTGGTTGGGCCAAAACACATTCCACCAAGTTGCTAGAGGCTAGGACTAGGAAGTTCAAAATAATCATGAGCTTGACAATCCTTTGAATAGGCGACAAAGTAACATGTTGGATTTGCAAATAGTGAACAAGGATAATTTGCCCCTTGTAGTAAACAAAGAAAATTGTCCACTTATTTCTGAGCCACAAAACGAGAGATCAACACAATTGAATCAAGTGCCTTCAACAATTAGAAAAGGCATGTGGACAAATGAAGCCTTGGAATAAGCAATGGATGTTGTTGGGAATGGGACATATTCCTTATGGAGGACCAATAAGGCATGGAACATTCCAACAAGTTCCATTTTTGACCACTTGAATGGAATAACCAAATCAAGAAAGATGAGGCCAAGAGGTACATCCTTACTGAAGAAAAGGATGTAATAGTGATTACATAGATGTTAATTATGGGTGAATGTGGACTTTCCATAAGCCTACAACAATTAAAGATGAAAATTGTAAAATTAACATAGATAAGGGCTACACCATCCATAATGGAATACCTAGCAATAGTTGGTGGTACCAATTCAAATGTAAACACCCATAAATTAGTATTAGACAAGCAAAAGCATTGGAGGTTTGTAGAACATAGGGGCTCACACCTAATTCTTGCAACTCTTTTTACAACAATTTATAAACACTATATGAAGAACACAACTACAGTCCAAATCATATATGGAATTTTGATGAAACAAGAATTCAAGTTAGTAGATAATCTAGAACAAGAATTTTGGCTAAGAAAGGATCCAAGTCTTGGGAAGGGCTAACTATAAATTGTGTAATCAATGTTGTAAAAATTGTTCTGCCTGGTTTTTACATCTTTGGAGGTGAAAGACTACGGGATGACTACATTAAGCTTTACAAACTAGGTACATGTATGGCCATGCAAAAAAAAACTTGGATGATTACCTTTCTATTTAAGGAATTTCTATCTTTCTTTAAAAGGTCAATTCCAAGTGGGGTTTCATTCACCAATAGACACTTGCTAATTTTAGATGGGCATGGTAGCCATGTCACCCTAGAAGTAATAAAACATGCCAAAGATATTGGGTTAGACATGATCACACTGCCATTTCACACATCACATGCATTGTAACCATTATATGTTTTTTGTTTCAAGCCTTTTAAAACAACATTTAGAAAGGTTAAGGATGCTACCATGTTTAAAAGCAATCATCATGAATGAAACAAGATAACTTAATTGGCTGGGTGGATCAAGTTTTAAAGTAATTATTGACAAAAAAAACATTAATTCTAAGTTCAAAACTATAGGTATATGGCCTATTAACACAAAGGCAATGGATAGCAACATTAAACCATCAGAAGTTTACACTATAACAACAAACATCAACACTGCAAGAAGTGAAGAAGATTATACAATAGAGAAAGAAATTGAGAATATTCAACAATGAGGGGAGGATTTTGTGCCACAAAGCTTTTTCACATAATTGAAATAGTTCAACATCCAACATTTGAAGATCTACTTACTTACAAGCCAAAAAATGAACAATGTTATTATGTTGATATGGGTGAAAACATATTAAAGGTGAACCAATTTTGTTCAAAAAAGGTGATGTATAACAAGTATTATTGTATGCAATAAGCTAAAATCTTGATGGCATCTTTTGGTTATCCTACACACGAGTAAAAAACTTTAGAATTTTGCACAACAACATTTTGATCTAACCATTAAATGAACAGAATTGGATAAAATCAATGTACACAAAATATATAACATGTAATTTTTTAACAACCAAAGGGCTTCATGTTTATGATTCATGAAACATTACCAAACAAATTTTTAAAAAATAAAAATGTAATACTCATTTATAAAATCTCTTCCTCTTTGATATGGTGGTGGTTTTTTTTAAAAGAATGATATTATTATGCATTCATTACTAAACAAATACAAAAAAACACATTTATTGAATGGAACTTTATCCAAAAAAATTTAATTTTTAATTTTTTTTGGATTTAATTGATGTATATCAATATCATACACCTTTTAAAAAACCCAAGAATTCCATACATAACCCTAGTTTTAAAATATATATTCAAATTTTCAAACTCTGTGACTGGTATTATTTTGTCACGAATATATTCCATACGTTCAAATTCTTCAATGTTTATTGAAATTTTCAAAATAATTGATTAGATGAAATCTAAAACTAATCAAATATACTTAAAGCAAAAAAAAATAATCCAAGATGTGATGTCCATACATTACCCAAAAAATTAATTGCAAAAAAATTATATGTGTGATTACAATTTTGGGGGGGCTTAATGTGTTTTCACCCATATGCCCATAGCCCTATAGTGAGAGAATAGTAGCTAGAAGAAGTTACTATTGTAAACCTAGATGAAGGAAGCCCTAGAGGTAGTCTTGAAGAAACTTAACAATCTCCAAATTTGATTCAAGAATCCATGAGGATGCATAACCTCATGTTGCTACCTCAATTACTTGTAAGACACACAAAAGGAAAAGAACCTTTAGTTGATTATTCATAGTCAGATGTTATGATTAGTTCTGAATACTTGGATATCCTAAGGAGAAAATTAATGGAAAAGGTAATTGCAAAGGAAATCAAAGAAGGCAAATGAAAGGAGAAGGAAGAAAAACAAACTAAATGAGCAACAAAATTGGGTTTTGTAGCAAATTGAGTAGTTCGGAAATGTGTAAAAAAAAGTGTTTGAACAAAGTTCATTACAATATTAACTCCAATAGTTGTAGTTGAGGTGGGTGACTACTTTCACCAAAAGTTTTAGGCAGGTCTACATGTAGATCCATAGAAAAATAGGGGGGTAAATCTAGGTTGCACAAGATGGATTCAACAACATGCAAGGTTGCATGCACAAGTTAGGCAATAAGGAAGAAGGTGCTTTACAATAAGGCTACAACCTTTTAATGATTAAGGAAGAAGCAAGGAATTGGTTAGCACCAAGACCAACATAAAGGTATAATCATATGGGTCCAAACAACATATAATGAACCAATGTGTTTACTTTGCATTTAGGATTATTATCCTTTTTCGGGTCCATGTTCCCATAAAACATGTTTTCCTAAAGAAGAATTTTCAAATTAAATGTTTTGAAACTTTTCATATATTGTATTTATAGTTGTTTCAATATGTCATATATATTTTACAATCAAATTTGGAGAAATGCAAATATTTGAAAGTACAAAAACTTTGCCAGATTTTCTATTTTGTTTTAAATTTTTTTTCATAATTTCAAATCATACCAAAACAGTTAACATTTTCAAGTTAACATAAGCCACAAATTTTCTTTAAACAACATATAAATTGCATCACATTGACATGTTGAAAATGATTCATGAGCTTTTTCTAAACCTTAATTTTTTATAAACAAAAAATAAATAAAATATCAAAATTTGAGTGCTTTTTAGATATGTCTAATTATACCTTATTACTATAAAAAAATTTAGGATGAAATAAATTTTATTATGAAAATCAAAGGGGCCTTTATGAAAGTAATGTCATTGAATGAAGTTGTTAAACATCCTTTAGGGTGAATTTTTTTTTAAGGTGTACCACACAAGACAAAAGGGCCTAATCCTTATTATAGTCCTTTTTTACCTTATATTTTGATCTTCATAAAAAATAATAAATCAATAGTTATCAATTTTTTTAGAAAGACTATATTCTAGATTATTAGAATTTTAGATTCCTTAATAATCATCCATAAATGTGTCTTTACATGGTAAAAAAAGACTAGGTTAAAAAGACAGAAAAGGGTGATGTTGTAATAAGATTTTGGTACACCTTAAAAAAAAATTCACCCTTTATTCAAACCAAAGTTTGATATTGAAATTTTTTTGGATTCATTTTAGATTTTTCAATATCCATATTATTCAATAAGCACAACTTTCCATGATTCACATGCCATTAAAGTGCCACCACATAGACAAATGTAGCAAGAATTATAAAAAAATTGATGTTTTGACATCAATTTTGGTTCATTTGAACTCATTTGCACCCATATAGATGACCAATACCAAAAGAAAATAAAACAACCTCAAGAAGATAGACTATAATAGTTAAAAGGATCAATCAAAGAAAAAGAAGATTAATAGTAGCATCAAAGAGGATCAATCAACTAGAAAGGACCAATTGTAACACCAAAAAGGATCAAGATAGACAAAAATTATAATAATTGGTTAAAATTGAAAAAGAAGAAAGATGACCTGAAGCTGATTAAGGAAAAACATGACTAGAGGCTAATCAAGGAAAGAGGACCAAACATTGGGAGAGGAGAGAGAAGACTAGGCACAGAGAGGATTGAATGGAGAAGATTAGGTTCAAAGGATTAGGACTTGAGGAAGACTAGACATGAAAGGATTGAAAAGGAGAGAGAAGACCAAATGTTTAGGGAAAAGAAACTCATGACTAAGTGCATAGAGATGAGAGAGAGGATTCAATGTTAAGAGAAAAAATAAAAGACTAGGCATGTGCGAAGAGGATCGAAAGAACCAATGTTGAGAAATAAGAGATAAATGATTACACATGCATAGGAGACAAAGGACCAAACATTTGTAAAAATAATTGAAAACATTAAGCACGCATAGAAAACATGCAAAGAGGATTAAGAGCACTAGGCACATGTGAAGAGGATTCAAAGCACTATGTGTGCATGGAAAGTGTGCAAAGAGGATCGAACACACAAGGTGCATGCAAAAAGTGCGTAGCAAGGACTAATAACACCTAGTGCACATAGAGCACACAATAAAGATTGAAAGCATTAGGCACACACAAAGAGTGCATAACAAGGATCGACAACACCTAGCACCCATAGAGCACGCGTAGTAAGGATAATAGTAGTTAATGTGCATAGAGAGCACACAATTAGGATTGAAAGCACCTAACATGCATAGAAGCGCACATAGAGCATGCACAATGAGGACTGCAAACACTTAACATGCATAGAAGCATGCATAAAGTGCGTGCAATGAGAATTGAGAACACATAACGAGCATAGAAAATGCACGAAAAAAATCAAGAGCACAAGGCAATGAGATGATTAAGAAGACTAACCATGAGTGAAAGGAGATGGATTAGGCTTTGAGAGATAGCAGAAGGTGCTAAGAAAGAAGAGTTCACAACATGAGAATAAGCACTTGCTTTTAAGAAAAAAACCACCAAAGGTTCAAGGGCTCCCATAATGCAATCACTTATAATACACGCACAACAATAAGATCACTTTAAACAAAAGACCATCACCAAGAGTTCACAACATTGAGGGGAATCAACATCTATTTACCTACACACGAGACTTTCAACCAAGAGCTCACAACACTAAAGGTGGGATCAACATTTACCAACTTCAACCAGGAGCCCACAACATGAAAGGTGGATCAACATTTACCAACTTCAACCAGGAGCCCACAACATGAAACAAAATCAAGTTTTCTTGATTTTTAAAAGGACACAAAGAGGAGGATGATTGAGCAAGAGAGGAAAAAATGAGCAAATTGAGCAAGACAGGGAGCATCAAAAGCTCAGAAAGTGTGACTGGACATTGCATGAGGAGGATGGACCAACTGTCAAATGCCTGTGAGGGTGACAAAAAATCACGCCCATAGATATTTGAAATGGACATGACAATTTTGGTGAACAAGATACTAAAACCCTATTACTGTTGATTTGTTAGCCTTAGATTTCCTGGGATTTGAGCCCTAGGTTGGAAAGTGAACATTTATTTTGAGGATGTTGATCATCCTGATCTTCATCTAGTTTGATTATGGATTATGGGAGTAGGCAATGTTTAGTAGTGGGGTAGTGACTGATTGGTTGTAAGTGAGTAAACAAATTGTCATGGGTTGCCATGTGTATGACCCACTTTTTTTAAACATTTTTTACCCCCCAAACTTTGAAAGAGTGTGTCTTACTCATCTTTCACCCATTTTGAGTGATTCAAATGGGCATGGGTGCATTTTCTACTTATGAAGATTTAATCTTCAAACCCTATGTGGAAAGGCGTTTCGAGTGGGAGGGAGGTGACTGAGACAGTAAGTGTTCAGTCACCAGCCTGTTTACCCTACTGGTTGTCTATTCCTGCAGGAATAACATCTTCACATGAATATTGCATCCTTTGGGGTACGTACATTAAGTACTAAACCTGGTCTATGACACATTTCTTTATTTGTTCAGAATAATTTATACTAATGACCTATAATGTTTTCAAGTGAAAACTTTAACATGATCAAGTGACCTACTGCTCAATTTGTTGATTTTTATGCAAATGGAATTTGCCTTATTCTCTAGTAAATATTGTGGAATAGCTATTAAAGTTAATAAGAGGCACCACATGCTTAACTTGGTTTTGAATTACAGATGTAAATCCCCAGATTGATGATTATCTAGAATAGAAGTTATGAAGACCCACTAGGGCTACTTGTTTCCCAATTGTAATCTTGATTTTGAAACATGGTCATTCCAGAAGACATGTGCTCCACTGAAACATGAAATGGGATTTTTTTTTTCCACCTTAAAGGGCCAAATGACCATATGATCATCACCAGAAGATTATACCATGTAGTGTGGTCAAGAAAATGACAGAATCTGCCACCCCACACATTAATGTTATATGCAACCTAAGGTTGTCGGTTTTGCTGTGAGCACGAGGTTACTGCCGCGAATATAATTTCCATAGTTTGAGGAGAGTCTGGATGGACCCTGGCTAGTGATCATGGAACGGCTGGCATCAATTCCCACAGGAGTGATCTCTGGCTGAAAAGAAAAGAATCTCGAACAAAATTGAAGAGTCGATCTGCGCGCATGCTGCACAGAATGGACAGCACAGATCATGTCACCACTTTGCTTCTTCTTGTTTCGGAAGTAACTTCCCGTCCAGCTGAACGATGAAGAAGTCCATCCTTCTTCGACCTCTACACATATCTCGCCAAGGGATTTGGGTTCACATGACCAGCAATTTCTCACTTTTTTTGCGTGATCAAGGGAAAAGGTGACCAATAATTGTTTCATGTCCAGCAGTACGATGTCTAAAATGAGATATATGTGATCCACATGCTCACAGCCCCGCGTGGGGGGTCGCGTGCGGATATAACGCGTCCTCAGAAGTTCCTTGTATCCCTTCCATGCTACTATTATATATTTGCATAGATCGGAAATGCCGCGTAGAATATGTCTCCCTGGAGAAGTCGTCGCTCCGAGAAAACGGCGAACGGGTCCACCACTAACGATTTACTGCATTCCGGTTGTGGAAAGATTATTCCGGTAGAATAGATAGATGAAGGTAAAACTTGAAATGATCCCGGAAACTAGGGTCAAATTCCTTTGTCATTAAAGTTCATATTCACCCAATTGCTCACAGCATGCCAAATTATGATATGCAGATATCATGAAGTGGTTTTGCTAGGCGTATCCCCTAATCACGTGATCTACGAAATAATCCTGCAGAACCATCAAGGTAACAGATTTCTGTAACACAAAGATGCTAAACACTGCGAGTTGGGAGATTAGCATCTACATTTGATGCTCAGACTGATGGAATGTTCAATGTTGGTCAAGTGCCTTGGTTTCCCTAACAGGTACAATAAGTGTCTAAGGAATGCGTAAGAACCCCGTAAAATACTGAAATCTCTCTTTGACAGCTGAGACTCTGACGACAGTTATTGGAGTTAACTAGCGCGTAGATGCGGTATAAGGCTTCTCTGTATGAATCTCATCATGGGCTTCAACTTCAATTCTGATACATGTTATCAGCTTTTGAGTTAAAACTGAGGGCAGTACAGCTGCAATGGAGCTTCATCAATATGGGGTTAGCTTTTGACAGGAAGTAGGAACATATGCATTGAACAGTCAGATTCTGCGATCCTTGACCATTGACTTGACGTATTGATCCGGGGCTGAGCCGCCATTAGTGGATCCAGTGAACGTCAGGGATGTCAGCGAGCGTGATAAATATCCGCACACGTACAAGGAATCCGTAGATGCTAGTTTATATTTCAGTGTAAGAGAATTGAAATACGCCAGTACACTATACCATGGACCTACAGACTGCGATTCAGTGAATAAATGGTGCAATAAGCCACTTAAAGATCTGTCTAGAAACCTTGGATGCATCAAAAGTGTTGCCATTGAAGAGGTCGCTCGAGACTAGGGACCCAGCTTTTCCATAGAAACCGATTTGGTATGACAAATATGGATCCCAAGGTGACAATAGATAATCACATCGACGACAAAACCGACAACCAATTTGAGGATAAAATTTGACAAGAAGCAACTGCAAGTCTGCAACCGGAGCCAATATCCTGCAAATGTCGAGAGACAGGAATCACTCGTATATGCAATAAGTCCAAAGTCGATGATCCTACCAAGGTTTGAATTTCAAGAACAAACTCAATACTAGAGTTCAGAAGCTTGATCTGCAGTTGGTATTTGACTCAATTCTGAAGGGAATTATAGAAGTGTTAAGCATCTATATATGATGGGTCCTAAGCATGAAGCCAGTGGCCCCGATGTTTGGCACCCAGGCCCATCTTGAAAGTGATTGTCAACTTAGACCTCAATCACACTAGACAATGCAGAGTCTTTTTTATCTTCCATGGATTAGTTTCCATGTTTTTATGTTCTTTCAAACCACGAAAAGACTTGAAGATCTTACAAAATCAAGCTAGAGCTCAAGAAAAAAATTTCAGAGTTGTTCGAGTTGAAGATGAAGAAACGCGCAAGATCCAAAGTAAGTGTGAAAATCTTTTGGTACCCGCGAGGAAACTCATCGCAGGGACTCTACGTCGATTTCTACCAGTAATCTATCCTGGTTTCATGTCTAGTGTACGATCTACGAGGATGGATCAGACAATAGATTTTCAATATTCGGCTATAGGCGTGCAGGGAAAGGAACGGCAATGGACACTTGCTGCATTTGCGTCAGCCATAGCTGTATATTGTTCTAATCTAGACGTTAACAAGCTTCTCACCAGCACAAGGTGGAAGCTCGCGGAACTCCTCAGCAAAAGTCAAAACCTTCCAGAACCATCTTCAGGTCCTACTCTAGAAATGAAATCCTGCATGCAAAACCTACAGGTGTGGACTCATGACCACGTTGCAATTGGTTGGAAGTTCAAATCTTACGAGATTGATTGCCATGTCAGATGTGATATGCATGTAATATTCTGCCCGGTTAATGACTGATGAGCCTCGTCAAAACTATCTAATGGCAGCCCAGGGCATCTGGCTCAAGTATGGGGGAAATCTGGGCAATGTTGATTGTCCAGAGTTCCCCTCAGGAAAAAAAAAGGGATTAAAGCCCTGAGCTCATGGGTGATGAATCCAAGTGCTCATCTTCTTCTCTAGCTAGCTTTGCCGGAGAAACTGAATATCCATGGAACTGCAATGAGCTGACCTGATGCGTGCACAACCTTCGAGGTTTCATCAACTGATGTCGAGTAGCACCAAGCTAGTTAAGAGGCGACCAGTAACTGCGTTCCTTCAAATCTGGAGTCGCAACGTTGTTGGAAGAGGGAACTGTATAAACCTCCGAAGCAGTTGTCTGCGTGGAGAGAGGGTGAGCGACGACGCCTCGATCCTGTAGATTATGGCCTTGATATCCGCCGACCATCATCGCTGCCGTAGCAGCTGTAGCTTCCGCGACTGCATTGTCGTGTCTTCTGTATCGCATAATCTCCTGTCTAACGGCGTTGAGTTCAGCCTGAAGCGACTGTGCCTGCTGCTGGAGGGCAGATATCGCGCCCATGCATCCGTATACGGGGTCACGGATACGAGCGTTCGCCTCGTACACCAAGCTGCTTGCCGCATCGGCGCGCTGGCTCTCAGGAACCTCCATCAGCATCTTCGAAACATTACTTGCCCCGAAGATCTTGTGCACGGAAGCGAACTTCTGGGGCTCGTGTGGCGAGAAATAAGGCGAGAAAGGACACTCCTGCGCGCATCGCCTGCGAAGGAGTTTGCAAGCGGCACAAGGGGTGGACGAATTGCCCTGCCCTTGGCTGCCCGGCATGGCTCGTCGATCTAGCGGGCTGCTAGACATGCCTCTAATCTGCTGGCCCTTCGGCAGACGAGCAACTTCTTACTGAGAACGTGACTGACTCCAAGCTGAGCCTGGAACTCGTCTCCACGGAAAGCTTCAAAGACGATGTCCAGACCGTTATAATCGAGTAACAGATCAACTTTCAAATAGCTGCGCGTATCACATGATTGTCACGCTCCAGTTCAACTTGCTCAGGCTCCAGAACCCCGATTCATCCTTATGCGTTATGGTGTACTGTATCCAGGAGAACGAACAAATTTACATGGCTCAGATCAGTACGGCACTTCAAGACAAAGACAGAAAACGAACTCTTGTGATTGATCGGAAGCCTAGAAACACATTTCTTGTGTGAAAAATTTCAGTCCCAGACGATCGATATGCGGCGGCTGCGCATATGGTTAGAAAAAGGAATTTGCCAAACTTGAAAGTAAGCTCTGATTCCATCCCGGCGAAAGCATTACTACTGGATTATATAATCGAAGTTTAGGAGAAACTAAATCGCAAACGAACTTCTAGTCAAGGCAGTCAGAATGCAAAATAGTCAGACACAATCATCTGAGTTACGTAAACGGACGTTATATTCACTGTGATGCTGGCAAGACCCCCTATAAATTCGGTCATTAAAACACAGTAATATAGCCAAGCTTCTCGAATTGGGCGCAAGATTGTCAAAACTTGTAGTAACAGGTATATATGAACCTGATATAATTCCTCGGTACATCTCTGGCGGGTCAAATAGAATAGCTCGGCAAGAGATCGATGGTACATACCAGAAGTTCGGCCGACTCGGGGATACACCTCACGCCAGAAAACCCCAGGCTGCCAAAATATTGACACTTCAACTTTACTCCGGATGAGAACCTTGGGATTAACCTTTTACAAAAGCTTCGAAGATACAAGTTTCCAGCTTGAAACTATCAATCAAAACACCACAAATGGTCCCAGAGGGAGGTCAAGCTAAACTCATGTGCAACCAGATCAACAACTTACCGAGTTCAGCAACCTGGGCCTCGGAAAAAGAGATCACTACTTGTATGGCAGAATCGTTAGAAACCTAGCGTTATTGGCAGTCTCGTTACTTGCAGAAACCTGGAGCCAAAGAATTGATCGTCTAAACCTTATTTTAATACGACAACAGAAAGCTTCCTTGAAATAAAGTGCTTGCAAAAGACATTGAAAGCGAGATGAAACCAAAAGCTGTGCACCGTTTGATCAGCTCATGTCTAGACTCCAGAAACATACAGTAATCATGAAACCAAAAGCGACAGCAGGAGCTTGCTTGCTAGCGGGCCAGTCTCATGTCTGACAACAGAAACTGAAATAAGTTATACTTGCATATTCATCAACTTCAAATTCGAACTTCACCTCAATTATCAAACAGACACCAGTCACCAGTTCTCGACCATCAAACCACTGAAGGCATCGTGCCAGCAAACGCCAAGCTCCTCCCCCTAAAGCCTTCGAGGCGTGAAAACTTCCTTGTACGACTAGGGTAAACAGCCTGAACAACGACAGAAGCAACGATTTAGGAATGATCCCTTCTGATGTCACGTACAGCAGCCTGAAACTGTTCTCGAAGATCAAAGCAGCGGCACGCAAAAAGAGTACTAGCTGCTACAGTTATAAAGTGCTACGGAGAAACTTATAACAGAACCTAACAGAAACCAGGGTGTTGAATAACAGATCGGGCGAGGTCCACCTTGTGTCAATATTACCGCATCGAGGAGGGCTACTGAACTCTCTCAAACCGGAGTTAAGAAGCAGTAAACCAAAAGAATCTAGTATCTAGAGGGGGAACTCGACACGTGATGTCTCGCTAGTCGTAACGTAATTCCGGCGCAAACAACAAAGGGGGACTAAAAACACGGACCCTAGAAACTCGAAAACCTCACACCGGAGATCGACGACCACAGAGCTTGCAAAGCTGCACAAAGTTAGGTGATCCAAATTTTCTTTAAACAGTCAATCGGAGAGAGAGGGATGAGATGAGAAGCAATTTTGGTAAACAAGAGGTTGCAAAATGAGGAAGCACTGCCAGGGATGATGAACCTAGAGCGGCGATGGATGGTAAAAAGGACGCGAGGAGGACTCAAGGGTTACCTAGCGGGGCACGGAACCAAGCCACCAAAAGAAGGAAAAATGAAAAGAGGCGGACGCAGGGGGAAGGGGTGGCGAGTTGACTATGGATGTGGGGTGGGGGGCGCTCCAGGACACAACAAAGAGGGCACACACAGTTGACCTTGAAAACGCGGCTGGGGAGCGAGTCGCGGTGTTTTGTATTATTAAGCCTGTTTGTGGGCCTTGCCGCACGTCCTTAGATTCGTTCGTCTCCCGAGTCTCTCCCCCTCCTCGTCGCTCTATACTCATTACTTACTTTTTTACACTTTGCCTGATCAAATTGAAAACCCCACTTCATTGCATTATGCCTCCCCCTCTTTCTATTAATGTGCACTGGCACCAATTTCAAATCATATCATAGCTCGCCACCTACGTCAGATCGTGAAGCAAGTCCCCTGTAGCCTGCAGCGCTTCATATTAGAATTTGTCTGCAGCAAAGTGGCGATCATCCATTGGAAGATGTAAAAGAAGTGGCCATATCCCCCAGAAGATTTAGCCAAAATCTGGCTATAAACCAAAAGAAATTAAGAAGTACAATTTTTTACTTATCCTTTTATATTTTTGCCTACATACTGGAAACCAAATATAGAATTCTGGCTATTTTAACTAACTTTTTTTCCCACTTCTGGCCCAGTGTTTCTATTTGTGGGGAATTTTCATCACTTAGTGACCGAAAAAAATTAATTTCAACCCCTACAAAATTTCTTTCTTTTTTTTAATGGCCAAATACGACAGGTTTATAAAATATATATGAAATCATCAGAAGGTAGCCAAAATATGGCAGGATTCTTTTTTTTTTTCTGTTTTCATATTCTTTCTGTAGCCAAATTTGGCTAAATAACAATGTGATTGATTGCCAATGGAGCTACATAAAAAAATTGAGGGCAAAAAGAAAAGAAAAAAAAAAACCATTTTCTAGCCATTGAAAATTTCAAGAATAAAAATCACTTTTGAATTTTTGATTTAAAATTTTTCTTTATGGCAGAATTTTTGCTAGTGTAAAATCGGCTTCCTCCATGAGGA
>Ga0209208_10003017_pt1 | contig 24232 bp, 16 predicted proteins | sample S1TSphfallax_3_FD_187694 | JGI IMG/M metagenome (GOLD analysis project Ga0209208, IMG submission 187694) | Host-associated microbial communities from peat moss isolated from Minnesota, USA - S1T2_Fd - Sphagnum fallax MG (SPAdes) (version 2) | ecosystem: Host-associated > Plants > Peat moss >...
TTTTTGGAAATGTTTTCAACAAGCTAAAAATGACTCAATGTTGGTTTGACCTTTCAATTCTTGATCCATATATTCAAAACACCTTATGATTTCCAACTCCCAAAATGATAGCACACTGAAGAAATCTTGTTAAAATTTCTTTTTGCACTAGGAATGTGTTTGGAATTTTGCCCATGTCTTGCATTTTCTTTACCTTGATTTCAATTTACAGATTTTACATAATATGTTTTTATTTAATTAAAACTAATCATATATAAATTTCAGTAATAAAAATTATTAATTACCATTAATAGGAACCAAAAAAATAAATTATAGTTGGTTTAATGACCCATTATCATCATCACATGTTTTAAAATTTACTTATTTTATAATTCAATTCACATTCAAATTGTTTTGCATGATAGGATAAAAAATCAAGTTTAAGAATGCATGGTTAAATACTAATAAATGTGAAAAAGTTGATTTTAGTTTAGCCCCCCTTCTTCTTTTCTCAAGTCAACATTTATTATTTGGGGGGGGAGGGCCACTATAACTCAAAATGTCAAACTTGTTAAACAATATGTATTTAGAATCTAACAAGTTAGAAAGATCAACAAATTAATGTGTTGGAAAGTTAAAAGTGAAACATCAAAGAGAGAAGATGAGAATGGGATATGTTAGTGCCATTAAATGTTTTCAAACAACTTTCAACATTCACTAATAATGAATCAAGTGCATTAACAATTTAACCACTATTGCAATTGTTGAACTTTTAATATTTAATCAATTTAAAGTTTTATCTAATCTCGATCTAGTTTACAAATAAGAAAGGCTATGTCAATCCTCATTGCATTTGTGAGATTTTATTTTATTTTCTCATCATTGCATACATATGAAAATTTTATGAAATATATGAAATTAAAGATCTAACTAGAAAAAGATAATTTCCTTGACAAGTTATCTAGCTCCATATCAATGGTTTTTTTTTTTTTTTTTCAAATTCCTCAGGTAGGTGCATTGGCTAGGATCCTCAACATTAATTAGTAGTAAATGGCGATTGTTTTAGTGGACTAGTAAATGTTTTTTGGAATCCTGTTTAGTTTTGGCAACCTGTAAGAACACGCTATCTAAATATGGCAACTTCTAAGTTTTTTTGGTCAAGATATGGCGAATTAAAAAAAATAAAAAATCAAATAACCCTTTGTTGGATTTGCTAGCTCTTTTTTTTGCCACTAGGTTGCAAAAATTTGCGAAAACAAAAAACACTACTCCATATGGATGAAGATTCATGTGTTGAAGTAAAGTCAAAATCATATTCATTAGCAACGATATGCGTTGTGATAAACAAGGTATGATGTTTTTCTTGAATTGTTTTGTCCAAGAAAGATGTATTTGACATTTGATGAACTTGTGGGAAGACTTACTTGTGAATTGTGTGAGTTTTGCACCATGGTCCCAAACATTAAGAATAATTTTTTTGTTGGGTAAGAATCAAACATTTTGTTAAAAACAATGATGAGACTAACATTTACAATAAAAGACGAAGCCCTTGCAATTATTGTGGTCAACAAGGGCATTGGATTTGGGTAAAAATATGGTTAGGTCATTCACTTTTGACTTGATAAAAATCCATTTTTAACATTAGTTAATTATTTTACAATATGATAATTAACAATTTATGTATTCAATGTATCGTATGCTTCCATTAAAAAATATGGGTAATTCAAATGTGTACATGTCTAAACATATAAGTAGTAAAAAATCCATGTAAAAGCATGAAATTTGAATGAAAAATGGATTAATAAGACTTGATAATGCAATATTCAACTTTTAAATCAGGGTTTTTTTTAATAAGGAAAATTTAAATGGATCTTATTTTTTATAAAAAAAACCTGATTTCATCCTTTTTAAACAAATAGAAAATGACATTATTAGGTCATATTTTTTGAGTTCACATTTCACTTTTTAAGATTCTTTTAGGGTATTTTTTAATTTCAAAATTCATTATGAATTCATTCTTTTCTTAGAAATCATTCATTTTTTTTCAATATGGTACCCATTAAGATATATTGCAACATGAATAATTATTTTAAAAAATGACAATGTTAATGTTGAATATGACTAAATAATTTAAGTTCATACACAATGCATAAAAAAAATATGCCTATAACAAATAGGTCACCTAACTATGCTTTCACCCATGTGTAAATGTTAGGAAACATGATTAAACATTTGCAAACTTGAAGCTAACATGATATAAAATTAAAAAAGAAGTATTACCAAAACATGAATATTGTGTGAGACAGAAGTCATGAACAACATGAAGAGAAACAAACTATAGGATTAGTTACAGAACTTTGTAGCCTTAGCTTTGATCAATATGGAGAAAGGAGATTTCCAATTGATGTGTTGATTATCAAGCTTCAAATCACATGACATGCGTTTGAAACTTTTATGCAAGATTTAAACAGAACACCCAATAGCTCAAAAGGTATAGTTAGCTAGCTGGTGTACATGCACACATTGTACTTCGCAAAGATAGTGGTAATGTTCAAACACTAATCAAAGAAATAAAGACCATAAAAGAAAAGTTTATCGAAAAGCTTGCTTTCAGTTAAGTCTATAGTTGATCAAGGTCGTGTTCTTGTAATTTGCTAATGGTGATTGTCTCATAGTGAATAAGACAGCAAATCACACCATTAGAGCATGTTAGACAAACTGGCAGCAAATAGTCTATAGAGTGTGTGAGGGGAGGGGGGTCCAATCCGTACCCAAAAACATGAGAGTTTGAACAGTGTAAAGTGAAAAACCATTAAAATGCCACCATTTGGGCCAATCATTATGATGGACCAATCAAAAGCAGTCATGTTGGCCTTTCAGACATAGCTCTCCTAACAAGAAACGCTTGCTGGACACTACAGTTGATTCATAAAAGGAGAAATGCTTCGTCAATAGGAGGCATATTGTGCCCGTGGTCTATGAACATTTCCCAATGGCATACCCAAGACTACATAATACAGAGATCTCAGAAGAGACCCACCTGGTCTTGTAACTGATCACACATGTTACCATTTAATATAACAAAACTTGCTTGCAATATATGTTGCTCATAAGGAAAGACCAAACAATTTGTTGGCCAGCACTGCATTGACAAAAGATGTCATCTGAAAACTGCTAGTACCAAATAAAAGAAATTTGAACAAGCGCTAAGTAAATATGGACTACAACAATCTCTCTTAGTTGTTCTGCCCTTATCTGCCTCCAGGATTAATGCGTCTTTGCCTCAAGTATTGTGTAGAACCTGACTTGATCTGCATGCTGCTGTCCTTGCCTTCCGGTGTGTCTTCCAAACTGATGGGCTCATCCACACGGGGAATAATTCGCAAAGGGTGGGCCTCTGTGTTGAAAACCCACTTGTCCAGCGGTATTACAGATGATGGTGAAAACAATAAGTAAAAATATTTCAAAGTTTCTGCGAGAAAGAAACTCTGCATCATGTCATCTTTCTCTCCTGTTCTCACCTGAAACAGCTCCACAGAAGAAAAACTACTGAAATTCAATTTGTGCCTTTGACCATGAGAAAAATAATCTGGATTGTGTCCTCCATGAGGACATATTGAAAGGCCAAATTTTCCATCACCCAAGAATTTCAGTCACCACATATTAGCATTATAAGTGAACTAGAGAAGCTTTCCTAGAGACAGGTGCACAGGAGGCATGACCTTATAAGAATGCATGGAGAAATAAGAGTGGGGGAGAAAAAGAGAAAGTTTCTCACATCTCTGAGGCCAACATAGCCAGTTGGAGTTCGTGACTGTTTCTCAAAAGCTTGGAAGATATCCCATCCCCAATCCCTATACTTTGAATCGCCTGTCTTGCGCCACACATACATCAGGGACTCAACTGTCTCTGGCCTCAAAATGTTCCAAGGAGTCCCTACTTGCAAATCCTGCAAACAAAACATATTATTGGTCAGACTTTTTTCCATGACATTCAACAAAAGTTAGATACCGATGGGAGCAATAGTGACAGGATTTTAGCTACACAGCGCAATCTTCAGCTCCAGAACGTAGATGCCGTAATGGTGTATGACAAAGTTGTAAGCGTACCTGTCCATCATAGAATTGGTAGTTCTCTCCAGCAAGCTTCGTAGGAGTTGACATGTAGAAATTGTAGCAAGTCCGGGTAAGCTGAACAAACAATTAGATATTTCATTGGTAAAAAAAACTTCTACATACTTTCAAATTATCTGAAATTCAAGAGAATTGAGAGATGACCTAATAACAAGGTAACAGAGATTTCAGATCTGAAAACATATCAACAAACAGTAAAACAGGAAACTAAACCTTCAAGAACAGATGAAAAAACCAAAAAAACTGAGGGGAGGTTTGAACAACAGTGAAAGTCATAATCATGTTCAGACACCTTCAACAGCAACACATATGGTAGTGAACAGATACCACAAATGCCGATGGAGTTCATCAGCTATTGGAGGAGGGTCAATGTCACAAGGTTGGCCATAAAAGTTGGCTAGCTCAACAGAACCTAAAAGGTTATGACTGAAGAAGCAAAGAAGAAAATGCAACATGGAAGAGAGAGAGGACAAACCCAACAACAAAAAAGAAGAAAAGTTTGAATTTATTGTATGGGTAATCTAAGGAACTGCACGAGAACCCATTAGAAGTATAAAATGATTTTGGGCATATACCATTGCCAATAGTCTTTCTCTAGATACATGAAGGTGGAGAAATCAGGGAGATTAGGAACTAACAGATTGTCTCTACAAACCTTCTTACTGAGTATAACTTAGAATGAAAACGTAGACAAGAATGAGACAAGAAGGTGAACCAAAAAATTAAACTCATATTACAAGAGGTAGAAGTGAGTCAAAAAGTTGTAGGGGAGGTTCCTGTACAAGTGGGTTCTCCTGAGGGAGGGCCACCTGCAGGTGTGAGTCTTAGGGTGTTCCCAAACCTCAGGAGGACCCATTTGTACAGGAAACTCCATGCATAGAAACAACTCTCTTTTTATGGGAACATGGGAACGTAGAAGGATAGGAGGATCTCCCCTGACATAACACCCTAGGGTTCTTCTCCTGGGGGATATCCCTCAAAGTACAGAGAGAAATAAAAAGACAGTTGTTTACAACTGCAGAATTAGTGCACCCATTGGGATACCAACTCACTGCATTAAGACTGACTCAGGACATGTATCAGGTTATCTATCTGGAATCTAGCCAGGAAGATAAAATTAAACTTTTACTACCTTATCTTGTTCTTATCCTATTAATAAAATATATTTGAATCCCATGCAACCATAAGATCTGTTCTTGCTCAAGAACAAAAATTGTTAAGACCTCTTTCAAATAGATTCTTGAAGAGACAAAACTGTTCAGAAAACATCATCTAAACTTTGTACCTCTAAAAAATAGACCAATCAAATTAGGCCTTTCAAAAGATGTCTAGGTCAGTGGAAATAACATCACCCAAGCAAGGGGTAACAAATCTTTGGAAATTGGAACTTCTTGGAATCGCTACTCTCGATGACTTCACCAAGAGGCTCAAGTCCTTTGCCATATCTCTCCAATACAGAAATCTTGATCTACAGATTAAAATACTTCTTCCAAGCTACTAGGGGGAGTAGACCAAAATCTTCTATGGATCACAGGAAAGACACAATCCGTGACCGCAGGGAGTTTCAGAAAGATAAGAGACCTATATTGTCCATCAAATGAAGTAAGGACTGGAGTGATGAGATCTCTACCCAAAAACTGGGTTTTGCTTTTATACAAATGACATCCTACAAGGGGACTCAAGACATTGAATAGCTGCAAAGTATGGGCAATTCAACTACCCAACTTGTGAGGAGGAAATTTGTTTGAACACTAATTTTTTGGACATACATTGGGCAAGAAACTTGGAAGAGAACTTTTGTCGGGACAAAAGGTCAGAGAGCCAATCCACAACAAAACTTTCAAGGTAAACTTTGTAAGCTCCAGCAAAACAAAAGCTAACACAACAGGAATGATTGTGTTAACAGCGAAGGAACAAATGGATAGGGTTTAGGGTTTATGGATCATGAGGGGTGGAATCTGTCTCTATAGAGAAAGACATGGAGGAGCACAACTAAGAGAGGAAGGGATTGAACTTTGGGCTTCCAAACCAGGATGCAGAACAGAAGCTTTAGGATCTGCATGATAAGAGCAGGATTACAAACTCTAAGCAACTACCTGTTACTGGACTTACCTTCTACACTATAACCTCTAAAAAGCAAAGATTGACAGAAACTAATTGATTTTCTTCCTACTGGGGAGGCAGCAAGATTGAATTGACTCAGAGATTGCTCACAGTGCTGGCACTTGCAGAGAACTGCCTGTGAAAAAGCATTAGAATTCCCTAAGACAAACTAGGACTCTGCCCTTGACCATTAGGGTGCAATGAAATATGAAAATCTGCAACCCAGAGAAAAAAAGGAAAAAACTTGGAAAGACAGAAGAACTACAGAGGAGGGAAAAAAATATGAACCCCTCTGGAAAAGTTCAAGAATACTCCCAAAACTTAGTGACAGGCTGGCAATGGAATCACCTGAAGGAACTATAGTTAGAATTCAAAGGTGGACAAGAGAACCTTACATGTCATAGGAGTGTCTTACAATATAGGCGAGGATTGAAACATAACACAGATAAAATCAATAAAAAAGATCAAGAGTATTCCTTAAAGATGAATTTAGCCATAAATGACTCTCTCAAAGGAGGAACAGTTAAACATTTGAAGGACTACAAGAGATTGACAGCACTTGCGCACCAAAACATAGATCTTGGAGAACCCAGTCAGACAAACAATAAGTCCAGAATTACATTTTACAGAGTGTAGGAGGAAGCAGAGAGTACTCAAACATCATGCAGAAAGAACCTGCCTTCTGCTCCATGTAACCTGATTAATCCAGGATCTGGAAACATCAATGTCTTACCTCCTTTGCAAGTGTCAAATATTTCTCTGCTTTTTCAGGTGGGGCTCCCTCTGTGCCAAGTGCCAGCATACCCGGGGCGAAACATGCCAGTTCATCCATCTGCAACAAGATTAAATAGTTTCCTAAGTGATTGGTGACTTCACCTCCACCAAGACCATCTCGCAGCAATGGTTGACAGGTGTAAGGACAACATTGCCGGCATCCACCAAATTTCTAGAATCTTCTTTTGTGCAACAAATTCCCAGTAAGGCTGATTTTGTGCTAAGATTATTCAACTGTGGCAGGATTGAACCTTTTGCATATTCATTGTTTGGTACCTTGTTGAACAGGTTGGACCCAGAGCGCTCTGCAAGAAAGGTGTAGCCTGAAGGAGTTGATTTTGAGACCAAGCCCATCATGCCCTCCATAGATTGCTCCCACATTTCTCTGCACACATTATAGCCTGTTGCTCACCAACTACCTTTGCTGCTGCAAATCAATCAATGAATATGTTGCATGGACTACCATAGTGAACTCATACATTGACATATGGCTTGAATAATAGAGGATTTTTTTTAAGGGCAGAAAGTGTACCTGTAATGCTTCACAACCTCTGTTTTGTTCCCTTGAATCCAAACTTTTAGAAGATATTCATAGAAGCTGTAAAACACAAAACAGATCAAAACCTTATTCCAAGACAGGCAGACAACCAAATTGAAAGGAAAAACTAAGAAACTCATGCAGATAAGAGCACACAAGTCAGAAGCTCAATGAACTCTCTGATTCCTTGTCATGTAAATCATTTCAAGAAAGCATCATATTAGGTGGACAATGCCAAAACTTACCTGTCACCCATTGCACCAAATGTAATTTTGCCAGTTGTGGGCTGCCCAGAATCTGCACTTATGTAAATGGGCAGCAGCCCATCTTTGGGGAAATTTTTTCTCAGCTGCTTGATCACATTTTCAACCTGCACCCAAGGTAGGAGCAGTGAAGATGGTCAAGTGGAAGGGAAAACAGGGCGTATATATATGTATGTATGTATGTCTGTCTGTGCTACATGCACACCCAGCAAGAGCTCAACCTCCACTGACTTAATATTCCCTTCCTTTAAAACAGGCAATGATCTGTTGAAAAGCAATTGAAAACTGCCCCTAGAATGGGACCTTAGCCTGATGCACAACAACTGAAGCCTATACAATCCAAGGTTGACAGTGATAATGAGTTCAAAACAGTGGTCATGTTCTCTTCAGTTCCATAAATCTTACCTTCTGTTTGTATTTGGGGTCCCCAGTTCTCTGGGACAGCCCAATAAACTCCACTTGCTCAGTTCCTAGATCAGCCAAGACACTTGAGCCCTACACAGAGTAAATGTCACAGTAGCGCTTCTAGTAAGTTACCTAACCAACCAAAGTCAGTTTCTCACAACCCATTCTTGGAGTATCAAAGACATCTCAACAACAGACTAGTCCAGAACACAAATCTATCCACATCCGAACTTTCCTGCATAGCTACATTTTGGAAGGGAGACTATCAGAGAAAGCTCATAGACCACACCAATTGATTTTATATCCTATCTTGCAACCACATCCTCTTTAGTGCCATAACTCCTTGCAGGACCCATCTGAGATCCAGGGATATTCTTCAGGGTAGGTTATAGCAGACTGCCTGTTCAGGGGTTATCAATCTTTGTGCAAAGAACACAACAGTAGACAAGCACACAAGGACTTCCAATGAGAAACACAAATATAGCTTACCCCAGTCCAACCAGGATTGTGAGCACGCCCAGAGTCCAGGTTGATTGTAGTGTAGGGAATGCCAGTTCTAGTATCCCAAGCAGGAAGAAGTCGGTCTGCTATTTCCTTTGCCTTGGTGAGGAACATCTTTTCAGCAGTAAGATCATAAGCACTCAGCAGCCCTCCCAACACTCTGTCCACACCAGTAACATATGAAGAGAGACAATGTCAACCATCTCCATAGAGGTTGCCATGGTTTCAAGGCATGTACTTCAGCACCATAGATCATGGACAAGAAGACACAAGACTCATAGTATTGAACTACTTGATTTTCTTTTTCCCTGGCATACGCACCAAGCATCATCGGAGACACAAAAGGAGAAATAAAAATTTGGGATGTGTATTGTTTCACTCTTGTTCTTGGGTTTTGTCATTTCATCACCAAAATCAAAATTGTTTGCTTGATCTCTCAGACTCAAAATGGTGTTGTGGCTGTGCAATTTGTGAGTTCAATCCTGTTGTGAGGCATGCTAAATGTTACACAGAAAAGTCCACCCATTATGAATAGTGTCATCACTTAACCACCAACATTTGTAGTGCCTAAAGCTTCAAAGGACTTGGGGAAGAATGTGGCTACCAACTGCCCCAGTTACCCAGTGGAGGAATCACAATCTAGAAAGAAGACAGGAACCTTGTCAGCCGAACCAAGGAGAAAGAATCATCCTAGGAAACAGGGGTCAGAAAAATATCCATCAGTTCTTCAACTTCCTCTGCTTGGTGCAACTACTGGCACTAGAAATCACTTCCATTGGTATTCACATCTAACTTGGAAAGGATTCCTCAATACAGTGACAGTGAAAAACATGGTGCAGCCGACAAGAAAGTCCTTGGCAACTCATGGCATGCAAATAAGTTTTCCAACTGCAACAATGGCATGGGATGTGTACCTAATGGTGGTCTCAAAGACACTTGCATCATAGTTTTTGTTGAAATGCAAATTTTCAGCAACCCAACTGTGGTGCAACCAACAAAAGAGGAGTGTTAAAGTTGCTTAAAGTTCATCAGGTATTAGGTGGTTTGCACATTCACACCAATGAAAGTTGCACTTGATCATGTGAGAGGAACAAACTACATAGGAACCCAAATGTACAACAAAAAGCGAGGATAGCAACTTTTACAGGCAAGGCATTGAACCATGCACCAACAGCAACAGATGGACAAGGTACGAATCGCAAATGCAAGCCAGAGTAGCTCCTAGAACTGATTTTTTTCTGCAACAACTAATGACTCTTTCATATCATCTGTAACAAAACATCAAAGGTGAGTCACACATACTCTCTCGCTTTATTGAATTGCGGCTGGAGGCCCATGATATACAGCGTGTCCAGTGAATCGATGATGGATGCTCCCAGTCCTCCAAAATGATTAACCCCACGCCTTGATTGAGGCTGCATGGTGGCAATTCATTGAAGCTGTTAGGTGATATGTAGGGAATTCGAATAAACAGAGAATCAGCAACTTTGAGAGCCAGTTTTGGGAGCTTCTTTGGAATGCCACTGCACATGCTGCATGAGTGAGTGCTTAGATCTGCATCAGATCCAATCTCATACATGACCTAAAAGCCTAAAAGGTAGAATCAATGTATCCTCATTTCTATCAGTGATCCTTCAAGTGACAGAGACAAACCTGAAGTTCATCGAAACCCCATGCATATTTCTCATAAGAGCTCCAGGCATGCAGCATAGCAGCCTTCACTTGGCTTCTCCGGTATTCTGTAATTGGGTCCTCTGTTTCTTTCTCAACACCTTCCTGCGCAGACTTACCCTGTTGTGCTGTCTTACTACTGGTTTCATCCTCATCATCCAACTGGAAGGTCTTTCCCTCCCCTTTGAGATACTTAGCCAACTCCTCCACCTGCACAGCAAGAATTCATTAAAACAGCTGATGAAACCACCTACAGTCTATGATTGGAACTCTTGTGATCACAACAGAAATTGACTTCCACTCAAGCTCTATAGATAACTGTCTGGAGAAATAATCTCAGACTAGAACTGGAGCCTCCCGATCAGTAAGGGCTATTCTCAGTGCAGGCATCATCTTCCTCAATGCGGAGACCATACATAAAACATGCTCAGCATTTTATTTTCTCACTCATTAAGACAGAACTCTGACAGTAATCAGTTTCCACTACAGATCTCTACAGATTCAGAAACACTACAAGCACAAATAATGCATAAAGAGGAAATGGAATTTATCCTGCCTTGTGGGTGAGCTTCTCCTTCTGCTGATTGATCTTCGCAAGTGTGCTCTGCATTGCTGACAAGCCAACATGAGAGGCTGTAGATGTAAGATCCAACATGGTTCCAGTTCAAGCTCTGCCCCTTAAGTCCAAGATTCAACCTTAAAGCCATGTGTCTGTCTCTCTTTCAGTTTCAAAACATTGCAATAAAATCCAAGATGTTCATCATATTCATCAACAGGTCAATGTAGTTTCCAATGTGTGCAGCTCACATTGTGCATAAGTATACACACACACACACACACACACACACTTTCCACAGTTATATCAAACTTTTGCTTCAGTTCAGTGGAACATGCCAAGCAACCCTTTTTGTAAATGAAGACAGAGATTTTCCAACCAACCAGCAGGAGGCAACCTGACACCTGGGGCAGGCGAGCCACCATCTCTATATCTACCAATTCAACACCCAGTAGCAATGGCGTTTGCTGATGATGCACTGATCATGAAGCACCATGGGCTTCAAAAGTCTCCCATGATGCCAGAAACAAAATGTGAAATTCTTTTTGGCTAAGAAAGTCCCCACAAATCTTTCTGCTTTGAAAATTGTTCACTCAGTTGAATCCATCTCTTGGAAAAGGATTCATGAAGCAAGAAAACCCTAAGAAAAGCTCATCAACACGGCAATTCTAGTGCCAGTGAGGAGGAGGAGCAGTAGGGAAAGAACGCAGATAAAAGTAAGTAAGTAGTCACCTCATGACGCTGTATAAGGCTATGTCGATCCCACAGCAGAAATGTGGTACCCACAAAGAATAGCACAAGGACCAACAAGCGGCGAGGTCTTCGCAAATAGTAGGAAGGATGCAACACTCGTGGCCAAGAACTGGCTGCCCTTGGCCGTGCCATTATCCAATCCTCCTGTTCCGCAACCACGCCGCTCCCTCTCTCCGACTCCTTCACACTCCACATTCACCTCTCCGGCAAAAACACCATCAAGATCTCAAAAACGAATCGGAACAACAACCCATGAGAGAAACAACAACAAAAAACAAATCCAGCCAAACCCCCAAGTGTTCCGGTGCCAACTTTCAATGCTCCGGTACACTTACAACCCTTACCCAAGCCCTGAGTCTCTGTGCAAAACACTTGAGAACACGGCAACAGGCAGGCAAGCCACTGGGAAATGGAGATGGTGCTTGCACAAGCACGGCGATCGCAAAAGTCGCTACGCGCAATGCGTGCGTACAAGGCACGTGGGTGGAAGGTACGCACGAGAGCGTGACGACGGAATTTGTCTAACCTAATCAGGAATGGCCACGAACCTGCCCATTATGGAACCTCAGGGTCGCTCTCCCTCGAGCTCATTATGCGGCGTAAAATCTCCCTCTGAGCGCATTACGCGGCGTAAACTCACCAGTTCAGCTCATTACGCGGCGTCCAGTTGGAGTTGCACAGCGCCACAGAGCTCACTCAGCGGGCGAGTTACGCTGCAGAATGGGCAATATCGCGGCAATTCTTGTGGGTAATTGATTTTCTGGGGGGAAGAAAATTTGGGCCACTGAAAGTGTGACACGTATCTAGAAGACTATTCTGCAATAGAATGGTCAATTAATTTTCGTCAAATTATGGGAACCATGTTTCTAGTTTCTAATGTTTCAACTCACTCACTATTTTCTCAAACCCCCCCCCCCCCCGTCTTTGAAACAACCCACACCCGGCAGTTGCCTTCCGTTCCGATCCGATCCGATCCGATCCGAGAGAGTTAAGGCAACCTTGGCCCAATTCATAATAATTTTTTATGCGAGAGAGTTAAGGCAACCTTGGCCCAATTCGGAATAATTTTTGCACTTCGTATAACTGGTATCCGAGGTAAGGTGACCCACATTTGTTGTTGGCCTTAAGGATATTTAGTTGTGTTTTTTGATTCATTATAGAGTATAGTAGTAGCTTTACGGGGATTTTGGCCCTTAGGTAATAATAATAATAATAATAATAATAAGTCTATTTTTAAAATTATTATATGAGGATTTTTGAAACATGATATTTTGGCTTAAGTAAGTTCAAAACTTGACATTAGTCAAAAACTTATAATAATAGTTTGAAGGATTTTAGTTTCTTTTGGAGGAATTTTTTGAAGATCATATTCTTTGCATGGTGAAAAAATATTTGAGTTTCCATAATTCTTCTTTTGCCGTTAAGATACTTTTTTAAAATGTTAACTAGTGTGGCCTATGCCGTTGGCCCAAAATATTTGAGTTTCCATAATTCTTCTTTTGCGTCAAGATACTTTTTTAAAATGTTAACTAGTGTGGCCTGTGCCCGTTGGCCCAAGTGTTACCACGTCCTCAACTGATTTTTTTTTTCCTTTCAAAACCTGGTTTTTTTTGGGGAATTTATTTGAATTTTCAGTAAGCAGAAATCACTTAAAAATCAATATCTCCCACATTTTGAATCCCAAATCTTACCAAATAAATTTCCATTAAATCCTGTTCATCGAGATCTTTCCAACGACAACAACAACACCAAAGGCACACTCCAATTCTTCTGAAAATCTTCAGCTACGACTTATACTTCAAATTTTCAGTCAAGAAATCATTCAATATTCAAGAACTTTTGCCCAGCAAGTCCAAACTCCATGAAACCAAGCCAATTGTGAAACCACACCCACATTGGTATCAATTACTACGACAAAAGACGAATGGGTGAAGAAAGTCTTCAGTCCAGTCCCACTACTTTTAAAGAAATTGGGGGAGGACTATTTTTCTTTGGGAAGAAAATTAGGAGAAGAAGGACTTCCAAAAGTCAAGTGTGATAAGGGCCCCCCACATTTCCCTACTTTGAAATGCTAGACCCACACATCATGACTTTGAAACAATGGGACTCGACTGAAGACTTTCTTCATTTGTTCATCTTCGTTGGAACAATTGGTACCAATGTGAGTGTGGTTTTGCCCCTGGCCATTGCACCCCCTCCCCTGACCCTCGTCGAGAGCTTTCCAACGATAACAAGAACACGATCTGAAGCATCCTGGTTCTCGTCGAGAGCTTTCCAACGATAATAAGAACACGATCTGAAGCATCCTGGTTCTCGTCGAGAGCTTTCCAACAATAATAAGAACACGATCTGAAGCATTCCTGATTCAGTGACTCTCATCGGTACAAAACATCATTGGGCTGCTTGGATACAAAACGTGTCTTTTTTTGTACAGGGTTTGGCTGTGTAATCGACACTAGGAGGCTACGATGCCCTCTCGGTGTCTATTACACACCCAAAGTTTGCATAACACAACCCAACTTTTGTGTCTGGGCATCATCCATCTTTTTCTCAAAACGATGCATCGGGCCAAGGGTAGACAAGAAAAAAAACGAAGCAGAAAGTTCTTTTGTACAATAATAATAATAAGAAGGACCCATTGCTGATTTATCATCTTAGGGACCCCACTAACATAGAGGGAAATCCACTAGAATAGTGGGCCACTTTCTTAACATTTTTACATAAAAACCCCAACTATTTGAGTGGGAGGTACCTAGTACAAAGAATGGGTGAGTGGGGAGATCATGGAAATGGGCCCCCTTCTAACCTATCAAAAGAATTGGGCATTTTCTGCCATTGGAATTGACCTAGAACTGGACATAATCAGCCTTAAAATTCACTCCTGGAGTTGTGCTGAGAGTCAAAGCCCAATTGGGGCATCCCTAATCCCTCGAGAGGGTCTATTGTTGCTTAATGTAGGGTTTTGTTTTTCCCAAAGGAGTCACTTTGATTGGCCCATCACCATTTTTTTTAAAAACATCAAGAACTCCTCAAAATGAAAGCAGATGGGTACCTCTCTCTTTGGTCATATAAGTGAAAGTTCAACTTTGGCCAATGCATCTATCTAGTAATGAAGGTTGTTTGTTGGCTTTATTCTACAAAGGCATTGTGAGCACTCATTTTGAGTGGGTGTAGGGGTGGATAATCGACAATAGGTTTAATGGATACGGTTATGAGTTTAAGTATAGATTTTTGGGATTTTAACATTGGATGGAGTGAAGTGAGATGAGAAAAAGTTATAGGTGAAAATTTAATTAGAGGAGAAGGGGGAGGGTTTTGGGTTGGATTTATTTTTTTCTTGTTTTTTCAAAGAGTTGTTTTTTGGGTAGGGTGGGGTGGAAAGGGGAGTGATTTTTTCCCTATTTGAGAGGGGATTGGAGGAGTCTTTAAAGAGAGTGGGAGACGGTGATTTCTTCTTTTTTTTCAAGGAGGTTTTTCCTTGGGCGACATGAGGATGGGTCAAGGCCTTTCAAAATATGCTAATTATCAACAAAATAAGCATAATCTTTTGGAAGGGCAATTAGAAAAAAATATTGTATGCAATTCCTTTTCAAGGTCCATTTGATAAAATTTTGTGACACATGTTTTTGTATATTGCTTGGCCCTCCTTGTAAAGGTAATGAAATCCGAACCCGTTAATTTGATTTCATAAATAAAATAAAATTTTAGGATAAAATCTCTTGTGGTAGAACTATTTGTTTGGTTGTCACATTGAAATTTCCCAACCAATTGGACCCCATTGTGCTCTTGATATTATTGAAAACCCTTTGATGGGTAGGGTGCATCTAGGTGGTTAAGTAATGTTTAGATCCATGACTAAACAAATATTGAAAATTTCAATCATATGATTCATCAAAGCTTGTTTATGTAGGACAATATTAGGTTTCATAAATCATGGTTATCAATTGGACAAGTAAAGAGGTATGGAAAATATTTTTATGAATTTGTGCCTTTTAGAAGTTTTTTTTTTCAACACCATAGTCACCAGCAAATTTGCAATACATCCCACCAATATGCATTTCATTTCTTTTCAACTCCATTGAATCTTTATTTAATCAAATCTTTATCCAATTTTTTGAATACTTTTTGAATATATTTTCCACCAATATGCATCCCATTTCATTTCGGTTGAATTTAATTTAATCAAAATTCAAATTCAATACAATTTGCATGCAATGTCATTCAATATTTTCATTCGAAAGGAATTTCAATTTAACAAAATCACTTCATTATTTTCATGAATTGATCAATTGATTATCACTAGTAATGCACAACAATGTGGACCCAAAGTTGAACAATTTTTTCATAAAAAATTTCAAAAAAATTATTTATTTATTTTGCTATTATTGGAAAGCCTTTGATGAATGGATTTCTTGAAACTGATTTTGCAATTTTTAGACTTAAAATGAGGAGACATATTGAGTTTGAGTAATTTTCATCCTAGGAAATTAATTTCATGATTATTTTTGTTCAGAATTGAACTCTATCATTGAGGTCATGTTCACACTGGAAACAATTACAGAGTTTGATCATAGTTGGGCTAATGGCATAGGCCATATTAGTATGGGACAAAATTGTTATGTTATTTGAAACACATGGGAAAAACAACAAAATGAAAACTCCCTTCACCTCACCTTCCCAAAACCCAAATGAAAAAAATTGAGCTTTCTTGTGTGCACATTGAACATTTTCAGTGATTGCATGAAAAGTTGTTTGTCACCATTTTCAACTTGGACTGAAACCTAAACCCTAAACCTATATCTAACAATGTGAGTGTATTTATTCCAATGTTAGTTTGGGTTATAATATCAATATAAATAATATAAAGGGTTTGTGGAATAGGTTTATGCCTTGGGGTGAAAAAGAATGCAAATGGCCATTGGCCCTATTAAAAAAAGATGCTTGAATTTTTTTGAGGAATTAACTTTAGTAAGTTGGCTTTTAGGTTTTGTATTAAACTCATATGCTTGTGCTTACATGTAAAGAAAAAAAATTGGCCAATGAGATTATAAAAATGGGTCCTTTGACTTAATTTTTTTTTTTCATGAACTAATATTTACATATTGCATGCAAATGAAATGCACTTACTTTTGCATGTCAAAAGACATGTGGTGGGAGAGCCTTTCAAAACATGTGGTTTTGACATTACATGTGTGAGTGGTTGTTTTTTCATTTGGTGGGATTTTCAACAAACCTTATGGTTCCTTTTGTTGTTTCACTTTGGCCTTTGATCTTCTCAGCAAGTAGTCAACCCACCAAGACTTGGATCAAATGTGATTCTTATTCAAAGACATCCATTTTGCATTAACAACATGTGATGACTTCTTTGGTATCATGTTTGAGTTTGGGTGACATTTGCGAACATGAAAGGTGTACATGACATTATATGTCAGGCTCTATGAACTATGTGAATGTTGGTAAGGAAGACCCATTGCAATTTTCTAATAACAATTTCACTTAGTAACAATGATACTTTTATACGTATATAATCTTTCATTCAAAAGGAGAACAAATGGGAAAATAAATTTTAAAAAATATTGAATTGTGGAGAAGAGCTTGTTTGTTGCTTGCTGGTGGAAAATGAAGTCATGGTTTGGGTGTAATTTATCTATTATACATGTGGAAGGTGGGCTTGGAAATAATAGGAATGTTTTCTTATGTGGGTTGTTGGCATTTGGTCATAGTAGTTTTATAAAAAGGACATGGTAATAAGAACATTTGTTTGGGTTATATGTTTTTTGGGTTTGTGTTGAAAATGTTTCACAAGGTCAAAACCCACCTACATATTGATTTTGATTGTAACGTTCTTGAATTCGATCCCAAAATGAAGTTGTCTTTTGGCCATTACCTATTGTAAGGTTGTGTGAAATATGAAGAAAATTATGGCAAAGCTATTTCTCTTCCTCTAAAACAAAATTCTTTCCCTTCTTGCTCTTCATCATTATAGCAATCTGCATCTAATTGTTGCCTATTGAACTTTGCAAGAAGGTTGTAGGAATGTTGTAGGAGCTCGGTATGGTGCAACAAAGTAGTGAGTGAAAAAAATATTTTGTGTTGGGACCATGGTTTCTTTTACCATCTAGAATGTGTGGTGGGGTTGCCAATGCCAAAGTATCATTGTATTGGGCTTCCGAGACTCACAATGGAAATGCTCTTTAGTGACTTGCTTTTGGTTTCCAATCCTTTACACTTGTGACATCCATTCCAACATCATTTACATTGTTAAATTACAAGAAAATAAGCTTCTAGATATATTTTGATCCTTTGGGTGTTACATTGCCTTTTCGATATATCTTTGAAGTTTGTAATACAATTAGGTCAAGATTGAAATATGTGAATATCATTATACAAGTTATTTGTTATGCATATATGGATGGGACACAAGGAGTTGGGTGCAGTGGAGAGGATTATACTCAACCTTTGCCCATTCAGGAGTTAGAGTCTACCACCTAATGTCTTGAAAGTCTCGTTCAATTACTAGTCAGTTTGATAAACGAAACACACCTCCACCACAAGAAATCCTAACGATGCTCACCTTTGGACATGAGATGAAGAGAAAAACTAATCTTCTTCTGTAATCTCTATAGCCAAAAGTTCTATAGAAGGAATATGTGGATGAAACAAGCCATCTGGTGATGAAATTATGAGGGGAGATTGGAAAAAAGCATAGGACGACATCGAGAAGTACAACTCAAGGGAAAGGATTGAGCTTTGTACAAAAAAGAGAAGGTTTAGCACCTTTTCTCCATAATATACGACTGGGTTTCAAAACTCTAGGAGACTTATTTTCTAAACTTTTAGACTCTAGGAAAGAGAGCATGAAGGATGCACATCTCTATTTCCTTTCAACTGAAGTGGCAACATGACAAAACATCCTACTATCTAATTTTCCCATTAGAATCCAAGGAATCTCCAACACTTTTATCAATAGGGAAGGACCCTAGAAGGAAGGGAAACCCTCTTTGGCAATGGCACTGGACAAAGGTTTAAACTTTTAAACTCAAAAGAAGAATTAGTGAACTTCCATAATCTTTTGGCCTCTTGTCTTAGAATCTTTCAAAGGCTGATTTACAAGTGTGACCAACATCTTTCAATAGGAAACTGTACCATAAAACCATAAACATGTAATGGCCAACATGACAATAATGGCTCGGATAAAGATTACAAAGAACTTTGTCTACAACTTAACGAATGCATGGATAAAAGCTGGCCACAGAAGATTCTTAGTTACCTGATTAAATGGGCTTTCACATGGGTTTTTGAACATACCTTCTTCTAGTGCCTCTGTCCCTCTGTATGTACAGTAAACCTTCATCTACTCTTCCTCTTTGATCTCCATATCCTCTGTGCTAGTGCATGGACTATCTGCAGTACCTCCTGCAAGACCAACCTTATTTTCGAGTCTCTTAAGGTGCCACATGTCCATCTGGTCAAAATATGCACATTTCTTGCTTCTGGTACCTGGAGTACCTGATGCCTCAATGTCCCCATTCTCTTTTAAACACTCTCTGTCCTTTTTGTACTCATTATACAGGATCGAGTATTTCTTCTTGCAAGCATTTGCAGTCTTATGAAACCCTCTGCACATGGCCTGCATCCTGATGTGGAGTTTGTTCCATGTATTTACACCTGCAACCAATTGCAAACAACGTTCTTCAGGAATTCATTCCCTGCAACTAACAAGTCAATCATATCCTCAGTGGAATGTTTGCCACTCTCTAGAATGGTAATCCATTGACACTAAGCAATCTCCACCAACACAAAGTCTCTACTGAATACTCTGCACGGAAACTGAGGCTGAGCACTAAGCACTCTGCTCACCAACACTAATCTTCTCTACCTCAAATGAAATCACCGCATTTGAACTTCATTCTTGTTGTTGCAAGGTGGAGTGCTTGTCATGATTACTTCAGACAACATTGATACGCTAATGCTGTGTGTTTGCTCAATTCATCAGGTTTGGCAAAGCAAAGCTAAGGATGTCAACATTTGACTTTTAACAGTATGTCAATATCAAGATAGCTACTGTTATCATTACTTTGACTACACATACACATACTCTGAACACTCACATGCAAGAGAAATGAATGTTGTGCAAAGCAATTACATACCCTGCTTTTGCTTATTTCTGACAAATTCATCATGCATCTCACCCCTCAAAGCAACCAGAGCCTCCACCTCACTATTTGTCCAGTTCTGGCCACGTTTTCCCTCAAGCTTTGTCTGGCCATCTGATGGAATTCTCTTGCCTTTAGGCTCTTGAACCAGATCCTCCCCAACAACAGGCCCTACTTCCATAGAAACCACAGCTCCTGTCCCAGCTCCAGGAAACCCTCCCCTGAAAAAGGTCACAACAGAGCAAGGAAAATATCACAAACCCTGTAAAATTCTGAAAACTGAGGTCAAATGTATTTTTGCAATACATGGTGACCATAAAGAGTAGTCCATGGGCTCACATGTACCTTGCAAATTCATAAAGAAACACACATATCTCCATGTAATCAGTGTGGCTGTACAAACATAAAACTCAGTAGAACTGCACTCCCTGACAACCACAACTGTGTTGATGGTACAAAATGCAAGTGGAAGCTGTAAGATGCCATAGTCCTCACCTCAGAAGTGGACTGCTAGGGTACACTGGAGGCATGAAGGGAGGCACTCCATAAGGTGGACCTGATACAATCTGGTTATCGAAGGCAGGCCTGTGACTTGGGACATATGTTGCTCCCTTATCATACCCATCACCTGTAATGGTTCCACCATGCTGAGGTGGGATTGGTGGTCCTCCATGCCAGAATACAACTCTACCACTATTGCCACCACTACCAAATGGAGAAGATCCATTAGGTGGCACTGTGCTTCCTGCAAATCAAAGTTCCTATTAACCATCTTTCATGACTTTACACTAGACTTTCAGGTAAAAAAGCCCTTCACCATCTCTCTTGTACAACAAAAAGTGCAAACCGGCCCAAAAGAAACATCATTCATCCAGCATCACCTTGGACACACAGCAGCCAACAAAATCCTGCCTTCAACATTCAGAACAGACATGCACTACTACAACTGTACCTAAGAGGTATGTGTCTGCAATGCTTTCTCTCCCTCTCCTCTTAACTTGAGTCCAAGCCCATCAAAAGGGATCAATAAACTACCTTCTACAAGAGTAAAATTTCCAGGATAATAGACAAAAGTTATAGGTCAAAACACAGGAACAGGCAGATGAAGGGAGCATATGCTATAAATCATTACCTAAAGAGAACTCATTTTCACCGTCATGCCTCATATCATCATCATCTCCCTTTTGGTCATCCTCAACTTCATCATCACCACTGTCTGACTTCCCGGTGCCTTTATCATAGAACGTAAGGGTATTGTTCACATCATGATCACCAGCACCATTTTCTGCATTGTTTGAAAAAGTAAACAAACTAATTCTTCATGGCATTTGTGCATGATGATGTCCATTCCAGAGTAAGAAAACTCCTAACATGGGTCACATTGTTACTGAAACCAGAAAACCAGCGCTCACATATTCTCTAGGCAGTTTGGGCTCTCACTGAGATGAATCCATTGGAGACAAGGATTAGCCTCATCACTGGACAAAGTCCAGCATGTCATCAGCAGATCCACTGCAAGCACTCCAAGTTTCATAGCACACAGTGCTGCCAGAAAAACAGGTGTACATATGCTGCTTCAAAATGAAAGTACTGATCTAAGGAACTGATGATATCAGACTGCCTTAGGGTATAATCTGGTTCCAGCAATCTGAGTTCACAGCAAACCCTGTAATTGCTTGGCACAATGCCACACCAGAAAAAAAAAGGTTGTAAAGTCCACAATGCTAGATCGAACATACCTGGTGTGATACGGCGTCTTTTAGCCAGCAATGGCCCTATCCTTTCTGACAGCTGCTCATAAAATTCCAGCAGCAACCCTGGGTCTTTCTGTGTGTACAGCTTGTACTCCCCATATGTTGATATTTCACCCATCTTCAGTGCCTTCTTCAGCACGGCTTCTTTTACATCACCGGAGCAATATTTCTTAGCTATATCGAAAGTTGTGATTGCATTATCTCTAGAAAGCTTGGACACCAGCACATCTTCACATACTGCTGCAAGATAATGAACCTTGTATTTCTCTGCTACGTGCAAGAAAGTTGTCATGTATTCTGCAATCACATTGATGGGGAGGCTTCCTGTGTAGAAGAAGCTCACAAATGCCTTCAGTTCCTCACCAGCCATTTCTGGTATTTCTATTTCCTTGGCATTTGTGTCCGCCTGAAAGATAGCGTCAAATTCTTCGGATCTGGCAGCCTGCAATTCCTTAAGAAGTTTAAAACGTACAATTTCCAGAAAAAAATAGTTTTCCTTGCTCTGGATCTGTCTACACAGGCTCTCCCCCCCCCACTCTTATCGAGAGTTCAGCATCGTTCTGGACGATGACCGAGATTGGCCTCAAGGCTCTCTCTCATAAATGAAGGTGCTAAGGACTTTTTCCTCAAGATCTCAGTCTCCTACAAATCTACTCTCCCTGAGAGAAGGTTGCACATATGTGAGCACAACAATAGAGTAACAGAAAGCGGTATCTTCGACTGACATCTTTCGGCGTCTATAGTCACAGATTCATTCCTGACCAAAAAAAGATTCCTCAAGTCAAAATTGTATCACCACAGGGATTTGCACGTAATGCGGTTGGAATTGCGCAGACAAAACGAACGGAGTATAAACGCACGAGACTTATTATTAGGACCAAGGAAAGGGCAGGCAGGTATAAGCAGAAGAAGAAGAAGAAGAAGAAGAAGCTAACCAGCACGGCTTTGTGCGCAAAGACGGGTGTGCCATCACAGGCTTGCAATTTCACGTCCACATACGAGGCTTCTAAATTGAAGCCATTGAGCACATCCGCCTTCCAGAGGGTGAGAAACTCCCGCTGCTTCTCCAACCGTTTCACCTGCGCCTTCAAGCTTTGTACGGAGTCGGAAGATGCAGCGCTGATCCTGGTACTGCGCTTCTTGTTGAGGAGATGAACACTGGTTGTTGCTTCCTGTGTTGGCATAGTCATAATGTTGTTCACCGTTTCTTCTTCTTCTTCTTTCTACTTCCTTCCTTCTTGCTTGCGCGTCTCTTTTTTCCGCCTTCCCGCGATTTTTTTAATTTTTTTTGCCACCAGGAATTTTGCTTATTCACGTCTATTCCCCGCACACTGCGCGTATGTTCTGCCGCAGCAGAAGTGCAAACATGTTCGTTCCGCTGTTCTCGAGACCTGGATGGGCAGCGAGCGAGCGAGCGGCGAGGGCGAAGTGTTGTGGTCGGGAGAGTCGAGACCTGGGCGAGTGCGAAGGTGCGGTCGAGACCTGGGATGCAACCGGGGGAGCAAGAGAGCGCGAAGTGTGGTGGAGAGTCGAGACCTGGATGCAACGAGCCAAACAAGTGCGAAAATCTACTCGAGACCTGGATGCAACGAGCCAAGCAAGTGCGAAAATCTGCTCGAGACCTGGATGCAAAGAGCAAGCGAGTGCGAAAATCTGCTCGAGACCTGGATGCAAAGAGCAAGCGAGTGCGAAAATCTGCTCGAGACCTGGATGCAAAGAGCAAAGCGAGTGCGAAAATCTGCTCGAGACCTGTACGTCGAGACCTGGATGGAATCGAGTGTGAAGGTCCGCTTCGGCGCTTCACGCTTGCGCATGCCAAGAAAACCTAATACTGCCTTAGGGGCTCGGGATAAGACTTCGTTTGAGGATGTCAATCTGTCTGTGACCATCACAACAAGCAGTGTGCAACACACACCCCCCGCATCCCACGGCGACCAAAATTACTGTTTCCTATTTTACCATTCCTTATTGTTTTTTACTGCCCCAAACCTGCCTTTGGTTGAACCAGCTCCTACACAGTTAGTTACCATGGTAAAAAGGAGAAGACCAGTGTTGTGTTATAAAACCCCAGACTGAACCAACGAGTCCCTGCTGGCTCACCATCCATCCATTTGAACCCTCTTATGCCTTAGTTGTGGATGAAACCCTAACCCACCCATCTAGTCGAAAGCTTGTTGTGAGTTTGTTGTGGATGAAACCCTAACCCATCCAGTAGACTGATGGTTCCGGGTTTTGAGGGTGAGAAAAGAAAGGGGGAATTTCGGGGGAGGGGAAATCCTAATCAAATAATCGCCGGTTCCGGTTGTTTCCAATTCCTCAAGGACCCGTTGGTTCTCATGAAAGAACCGGTTGTTTTTCAGGTGGATCTTTTGACTGTTTAATTCTTCAAAAATCGGTGATTATATATCAAGGTCGGGTATTTGATTTTTTTTGAGAGCCGCCATTATGGGCATGCGTAAACTACCGTGATGCCCGCCGGGTGTTTTGGTGCAGTTTCTAATCCATTCTCGCCCAACACTCACTCGGGTGTCGACGTCCTGATACCCGGATCGGGCGGGCGAGAGTGCGTTAGCGGGTAGCTACCGGACCGAACGCTAACGACGAAGCGCGAATGGAGCGAGAGCTTCCGTCCTACCGTCGTGGAGA
>Ga0209208_10003018_pt1 | contig 24226 bp, 22 predicted proteins | sample S1TSphfallax_3_FD_187694 | JGI IMG/M metagenome (GOLD analysis project Ga0209208, IMG submission 187694) | Host-associated microbial communities from peat moss isolated from Minnesota, USA - S1T2_Fd - Sphagnum fallax MG (SPAdes) (version 2) | ecosystem: Host-associated > Plants > Peat moss >...
AGATAGCGGAATCCATGAATATGATGAAAAGGAGCTTCACCGGCGCGACGCCGACATTATTTGCGAGTCCCACTAGTACTAACAGCAGCGACGCCCTCGACGAGCTTCGGGCAGTGGTCTCGCAACTTCCTCTCTCCTCGATCCGATCGGAGGCCGAGCTGGAACACTCACCCGAGTATTCTTCAATAGTTTCTTCCACAAATTCGTCAGGAGAGACGCAACTGCTGGCCGGGGAGAATAATATATGTGGCATGGAGGATTCGTCGTCACCGGCCACGTCGTTCTCATGGGAATTGGATGCAGCAGTCGCGGATCATCACGTCGTCGACAGCCAAACTCCCTTAATCGAGCCGGCAGGAGCTCCTAATGATCCATGGATGATTCAGGAGATGCTAGAAGAGCCCGCGAGCTTAATGGGTACATGGGGTCCCGAGGATCTCATCATTCCGCCGCCTCTTGATCTCTCTAGTCTTGACGAGCCGTTACTTGACGAAATCTTCCTAAGATAATGCAGAATGTATTATCATTATGCATGATTCTTGTAGACTTCTCCTCGTCGTCCTCTAGAACATGTAGCTAGCTAGCACCCATTCTAGGATTCTCTCTGAAGCAATACCACAGGCAAACCACCACCAGATCTGTACATACATACATACCGATCATACCACAACCACCACATGCAGTTGCACATCATCATGCAAGCTTAGACTAGAACCCAAGTGACAAAATTCTTAGAATCTGTGACCACCACCTGCAATTTTGCATTTAGTCCACAGCAGGTGTCTGACACAAGTCTTACAAACACATGTAGAAAACCTACATCTAGCTAGTACTTTTTATACTGCAGCTGAGGTCCTCTTCAAGGCACAGGACAGTTGCAATTACTAAGTACTCTGCAGGTTCTGTAGTTCCACATGAGCTCCCGAGGGAGATCATGAGCAATAATTTAATTCCTTAAAAAAAACAGAATGAATTCTTGAGGATATGGCTCAGATTCTTGAGGACTAGAAACTTCATTGCAACTTGCTCTTTTCAACAAGATGTGTTCTTCGACTACTACCAGAGATCAATTGATCTGACATACAAAAAATTTCAGTGATTTTCATCTGTGCTTGAATGTTATCACAACTTGTTTTCCTCATCGCTGATGTGAGTATTTATGTATGTACTTGTAGAAAATTGCACTAGATTTGCATCTTCTTCTCATGAATTGATATGCAGGAATATTGAAGTTGTGTCTGGACAGATGATGAGTGGTTTTTTCCAATGTGTTCAAGTGACAACTTGACATTAGAAAGTGTCACTTGGTCACTTGGTGGAATCTTTGATTCAACTTCTATGCTTCAAAGGATAAGTGATGAATTTATTGTGTATTGATTATTATGTATATACAAGCTGCCAGAAACAGAATTGTTCAAACTTAAATCTCTTGAAGTTTGTAACATGATCTGTAGGTCAATCACTGGAATATAATTTTGGAATAGTACATATTGCAAAGAAATTTCCTAGTGTATTTGGAGGACAACTTATACCAGTACACAAAAACAACCTGTTTCTTGGCACTAAATATAAACCCCTGAAGGAAGCGGAGCAGCTTCTGAGGTTATATACTTCAAGAAGGAAGAAGTTTATATTGTAATCTTTGTCTTCTACCATTGGATATATACATATCAACACTCTTTCTGAAGAGTTCACAATTTCCTTGGAAATATATTGTGGTTGTGGCAGTATGATGCAAGTTTCCTATACATCTACATATGGATACTAATTGGAAATTGAAACACTTTCAGTCTTTGGAGCTAAAATAAAATGAAATGATCACATGTACAATTCTTCAAGATTGTCAAACTAACCCTAATTTTTCCTACCATGAAATTTCCCAAACTCTAAGGAAGGATTAAGGTCATTTTTTTCGCTCTACATGTATCCACTCTTAATGAAACTTCATCGAAAAACCATATTATTTACAATGTAAGTATCTCTATATTGGGTTACATATAATTACATGTTTAGTGTGTTTAGGGTTGAGCACATCTCAACCCATGTCCATCATGAAGAATATGTATGGAACTTTCTCTACATTATACATTCTTCTCAACTTTACATTATAATTTTAACTCATCTATCATAGAAAAAAATCTACATTTGCTCTTCAATGATTTTCCATGCGCATACTGTGTCTGCTTCCTTGGACTAATGTTTTGCAACACCCAGTCTTCTCAAGTAGACCCATACATACCCAAGCCATGACAAGGAAGTTGTTGCGGCCACCGACCAGCTGCATATACAACACTCTGTAAGTTGGTCACTGAGATTTGATGGTTTGGCCACTTCCACAGACATCATGAATTGGACATATACTACTCTTTGGTGTACAATTTGTTCCTGCTTTCAATTTCTCTATTCAACCTTTAAGTGGGTTACAAACAAAGAGTCTTGATGTGCAATACACATGGAGGAACAAAAGATCAGTTCTCTAGACTTAAAGATTAACATGAAAAGTCATGGAAATGTTTTTTTTTTGAAATGGACATTTTTTGGAATGAAAATAAGAAAGGATGAGAACTGAAGGTCTTCACCTATGAAGCTTTGTCCTTCAACACAAATTCTTACAATTAATAATGAAAATGCTATTTTCCAACTGAAAAAATCATGTAAAAACTACAGGCCACTTTTCCCAAGCTAGAAGCTCACCCAAAAATTGCTAACATATTGTTGTATGAAAAATTCGGGAACAAAAATTCATTCCTGATAAACCAAAATTAGATGATGTTGAGAGCTTTACCTCAATATAGGAACAACCAAATATGTGTCCACAACATTCAAAGCAGGTTGCATTACTGCAACACCAACAAGGGCTAATTGCAGAGCCGTGTTAACCTAAATCACCACCCACCCCAGTATTGCACTTTTAGTTTAGGCTTGTAAGACAGCAACAATGCTGCAAATTGATCTGAATAAATCCCAAGCAAGTACTACAATTTTCGTAACCTCAAATGAATCTAATTGAAATCATATCATCCAGGACAATTGCAAACTTGTGGATGATAGCACATTAAGACAAACCTTGCTAATGTATAAAGGTTCAATTTTCTCAGCCTCGCCAGCATCGATTTTGAGAAACCCAACCCAGCCTGACCACTGCACAATCCACCATGCATATGTATCTAAAAACTTAAGATTGCTATCTTCAGGTTTAGGATCTTTCAAAAACACCTAGGATTGCAGAATGTCTTACAAGAACTTGAAGAAATTATGCATTCATTCCATTTTGAATACTTAGGTTACTTCCATACTTAGGTTGAGTTCTTAGAATGGACAAATTTATATTAGTGAATGAACCTGAAATTTAATAAATAAAAACAGAGGAAACATGGCATTTTCAGGCTGATATTTATTTTTCCAGACCTGCCAGCCAAGAGTGTAGATGAGATAAAAAATGGAGCCAGCAAGAAGGACAGCATCCCGGGCTACCACAAGTGCAACAAGTGCAGCTGCCAAAAGAAAAATCAATTATTGTTCAGTAATAAACATATATGCAGCTAACAAATGCCAATAGTGGTGAGAAAAAAATGGTTGTTCCTCTCTCTATAATAAATAGCTTAACCAAGTCTTGTCTCAAACTTTTGTTTCTCTCTTTATGTTACTTAACAATTGAATTTCAATATTTGGGTGCCCAATGCACCTACTATAGGAAGGAAGTTTCATAAATTTGTTGGAAAACACAATATCACAAATGACCCCAAATTGGATGGTCTTGTGCTTGAGGTTTTTTGTGAATGGTGTACTTACGGTTCAAGAGGCCAGCATAAGCCATTGACAAAGCAATGCTCCCAACCAAAACCTGAGGACACACAACCACGAAAGGTATCAACAACCCCCACTCACTCACATTCAATTCAGAGGCACTAGACATAATTTTCTATTTGGTGATCACCAGATATAGTTATTCTATCTAGTACACAAGATTACACATTGTCTTGCTTGGTACAATAACAGATTGCACAGCAGTAAGAACATGTATGTCAAAAGCAGGGTTGGTCTGGTATATAGGTCTATGCCTAGTATGAATACCAGTACCAGCCTGGTATGAGGGGAAAAAACCCATACCAGAAATAGGCCAGTACATGTTTAAAAGCCAATACCAGACCAACACTGGTAAAAAAACCCTTGGAAAAACCTAAACCCATGTTGAAGAATTTTCTGAGCTTGAAACTTAAATCCAGGAACATCCACTATGAGACAGAAGTGCACACAGCAGTGATTTTACACAGCTGATATGATACAAAAAATTTACATGTGACTTTTATTTTCCGCAAAGCTCTTCCTAAGAGGTGCCTTTAGGATTTTTCCTTTATTGCGACAAAAAACAACATAGTCCACCTGTTGATGATTTCAATCTTGGATATTTACCATCAAGATTGAAGAGTCTTAAGGAATATTGGAGATGGAAAGAAGGGTGATGAGAAAAAGAAAGAAAGACAACACACCTTGTCAGCAAGTGGATCAAGATATGAACCAAGTACAGAGCTGATGCCTAACTTCCTCGCTACAAATCCATCAAGCTAAAAAAACCTCCCATAGCCAAAAACAAAGCATTCGAATCAGACAATGAGTAAATTTTCCAAACTCCAAATCTTAACCTCCAAGCTGCAGCTTCTTCAGCTTATGCACTCATCCTATAAATGGGTTTTCCGAACTCCAAACCAATCTAAACCTCAGGCTAGCTCCTGGAGCTTGTGCACACCGACAATGACTCAGTTTTCAAATGCCAAATCTAAAAGCCTCTCAGCCAGCTAAATGCAAACTGAGGTGGCTCAATTTTGGCAGATATATTAACACTCCATACAAATCCATTTGGTAGTGTTAAAATTGGCAGTCTATTAGCATGTATTGATTAAGTGGGGATTATGTGGTGGATCATGAGCTAGTAAAGAAAGTCCACATGTCAATTCTACCCTAGCTTGCAACTACCCAGCTACAAACAATAATCAGGCAGAAAAGCTCTGACCAACAATCCAAGTTCTGAAGAAGAAACAGGCTCAACAACAAAAGCAACAAGAGTAAATTATTGCTTGCAACAAAAGCAGAGGAATCCATTCCTAATAATTGTCCAACGGGATTGTTTAATTTTCCTCCGCACTTAAAACTCACAACAATCACAATGATTTGTTTCAAACCAGAAATTTATGTGTGAAGTGCAAAATTCAGGGCACAGAAATGAATGTATAATTTTATGATTCAGGGGCAAATGTTTTTGCTCACCCAGTCACTTGCTCCAGCAAGAGCTAACCCAACCAGAGCAGCTCTGAGGAATCCCTGTAATATCATCCTGCACATGCAGATAGAGAGATTCCCATCGTCATCTTTTGAGCCTTCAGAATGTCAACGCATGCAGCTGCTGAACCAAATCAGGATAGACTAGCAGAGATATTGTTGGATTTTGCTTTCTGTTGAGTACAAAAGTCTTGAGCTATGTTGACACTTTAGAGAACTTGCAAGAAGAGGGAGTGGGTGATTGATTGCTGACCCCACAAGCAAAGGGCCTGAGAGCAGGCGTGCAAGAGAGATTGCATTTGGCCAGTTCAACACTTCCGCTCTGCTCCATGATGATGACGATCCCCGCTTCAGATCCTGAGTTTCTATTCTCTCATGGATCCCAGCTTCAGATCCACCATAAATTTTCCCTTGCCTGCAATCCGAGTCGCCAGCTGCTGCACCATGCTTGAATCTCGCAGCTGGTCCTGCCTCATACACGTCCTGATCTGCAGTTGCCGACTGCTGCTACACAAATCAGGATCGAGCTACGATACTAGTACGTCTTTACAGCTTCCATACTGATATACTTGAAGTTTGTTGAACACGAGAGGTGAAGTGTCTCTAGGGTTTGTTTTCATTTTGCAAGTGTAGGTTCAGATCTTCCAAGCTCACAGCTCTCAGACAGTAAGAACAAAGGATCGACGACGTTGCAACAAGTTTCAATTCACATGATGAGCAAGCAATTAAGCAAGCAAATCGGAGAAATCAAGTGTCAACACTGCAAAAAATCTGAGGCACATCCCTACAAATCACGACAATTGGTGCTGCCGCTTTCGAGCTCTCGCATTCGGGAAAAAGCGTCAATTGATGTTCATGAAAGAATCTGATGATGCGAAAGAAAACTCAGATTCTCAGATGTTCGGAGTTGATCCGACAATCTGATGAGAAAACCAACAAGAAAAAACTTGCCCAATTATACACAAGGGAGAATTGGCGAAGACAGACATGCCTGCCTGCATGTCTATTCAGGATTTACGCACACCCAAGTGAGAGAAACGACTTGCTGCTGCGACGTTTCAAATCCCACCAGACCAGATTGCTGCTGCTGCTGCTGCTGATGCTACTTACACCACCACCACCTGCTGCACAGGAAGTTCTTGTTACCCCCAAAAAAAATAAAATCCCGCTTCCTCGCCGACTTCACCTCACGCCGGGGCCTTTGATTACAAAACTTTTTCACAGATTTGAAGCTTCACAATCCAGACATGAATCAATAACCATGATTAGACTTGAATTCACTAGCAAAGACTTGGAGATGGACAGCAGGTTTTAGGTCTCTGATGTCCTGAGCGGTGCACCTGCAGTGGGGGTTTAAGGCAGCAACAGAAAGCAGGTGGACCTTCTCTTGACAGCTCTAGGTTGCAACAGGAAACAGATCTCGACAGAGGCGTGGCAAAGGATGCACAGAGTTTGACAGCCACGAGCCAATCTATTGCACATGCCACTTGCCATCTGCAGCTTTCTACTCTTGAAGCAAGCTACCATGGAGGTCCTTTAACAACATGCTTTTTCATGGATCAAAGGAGTCTGTTGCAGAGCTTCTGGAGCAGCTATTATGGAGGTTCTTGGACCGTTTCTGCTTGGCTTACGTCTTGAGCAGGCAGCTAGCAAGCAAGCTACCATGCATATTGATCTTTAGCACAATTTTTTTGCAATTTTGTTTTTTCACCACAATCACCTTGAAGGTTGTGTGACCCACCACAACCAAGTTCCCCAGCAACAAACAAACAAGTTCTTGTCTCTTGTTCTTGTTCTTCTTCCTCTTCTTCTTCTTCTTCTTCTTCTCATGTGTCACACACTAGCACTCTTCACAAATTTACATAACAAATTTTTTTTAGGATTCCTTGTGGGACCATTGAATCCAAGGAAAAACTTGAATGAATTTTTCCCCTTTGCAAAACATTTCATGAAATGGGTTTGTTTGAGAATGAGGGAAATACAATGATCCCACTAAGATTTCCCACAAAATGAGAAAATTAGAATAAAACCACCCTATTTCACAATGAGAAAATTAGGATTAAAAACATGAATGAAATATAATTAAATTGCTCCCCCCACAAATTTCTCTTGAAGTGTTTTGTTATTTCAACTTCAATTTTGTGATTACTTTTTCTTCCACTTTTTTCCCTTATAGGGAATGCCACCCAAAAAAAAAAAAAAAGATCAAAAGTGAGTTTCTTTGTGTCAAGTGTAGTCTAATTTAATAGTATTGTAATTGACCAAGCCTTAAAGAACTCTCACATGGTCCATGCACAAAACAAACACTTGTTCATCTTTCCCCACCTTCACTCCAAATGACACAAACTTCTCCTTCTCATTGGTTGCATGGAAAATTCTAATCCTAAAATTGGACTTTGGGCCTGGACTATTTCCCCTTGCAAAACAAGACCCCACCTATTTTGGCGAAATTTAACCAAAAAATTAGCCAAAATTAGCTGAATATTTTACACCAGAAAAACCCCCAAAATTCTCCCCATTTTCTTTGTTCAAAATAGCAAAATTTTGCCAAGAAAAGACCCAAAAAAGAACATGCTGAGGAGCTGCTGCTGCTGTTGCTGCTGCTACACATCAGATTATCCAATCTCTTGTACGTGATCCTCCAACGCTTGAGCTCCGTGTGGTTTTGTATTCTTTTTCGGGTCATGATACTTGTCTATCTGCTGCTCGTCTCTTTCCCAAACACCGACATCACAAATGTTAACTTTCCACAAACTTGCTTGCACGCGTCGCCTCGTCGTGTTGCACTACGTGTCGACTGACTGACTGTGGAGCTTGAATGGAATTCTGGAATCATAATATGCTTCTTCTTCTTCTTCTTCTTCTGTCTCAAATTGCTCTGGTGTGTTTTTTTGAAGGATACTTTTATCCAAATTTTTGACCCAAATGCATGATCTCCATTATTGTAATGTGTTGATTGCATTGAATTGGAACTGTTGGGATTATTGTAAAGCTAGAATTCTTGAGTTAACGATCTCTCTCACTCAGATGCCATGGTTGGTATTGTGATTCTTTTTGGTTGATAGAGCTAGACTTGGGAAAATAACTAAAAATGATGCCAACTTCATTATATTTCTAGACTCCATCTAATTCTTGTGAGTTTCTTGGTTTGTGGATTCTATTGTGGATTTCCACTCTTGGCTGGCACATTTTAGGCCTTGGCCGAAGGTAATATTGTGCTTGTAATTAATAACCTCAGCATGTATTTCATGCTATGAATTTGACCTTGCATAAGATGGAGGCATATGGCAAGAGGGCCCACCTTATGAAAAGTAATTTCTTGGGAAACCAATCATATAAGCTTGCTTCATGTTTTTTTTTTTTTTGCACGATAATGCATTGCTAGTAGGGCATCACCTAATACTTTTGATTTGTAAATATTCGACTTTTTAGAATTTGCTTGACAATGTAGGTTGTGGCCCATACTATCATCTCTACTTCTTTATTGAAAAAAGTTTGTCAAGGTTGCATTCAATGGCTTAAATGGCATTTCCCCCAATCTTTCAAAGGATTCCTTCGCCTTCAACAAATAACTTGCTAAGATTTCCTCCATGTTAACATGATTCTTCACTACACATAACATACAAATTTATGGCCTTAATTAAGCCATGGATTAAACCATGTGCTTTGCATCTAAACTACGATTCATTTGGAAGAGTTTTTCTAATTTGTCATAATAAACTTAGACACACTACTTTGGCTCTTGTCTTATGTCATTCATTTTTTTTCATTTTGAGGTCCTCATCATAAGTTATTCCATATTGTGAAACCATATGTCTTCATTGCATTATAGTCTATTGGTATTCAATTCAACTATTTAAACCACTCTCAAGTTTTATCTTAGGTGTTTAGCTTTGCAATCCTAAAAGTTGATCCTAATTGTACTTGCTAACATCTTTTGCACTCTCCAGCATTCAATCCAATTTCTTGCACATTTGTATACGCATACCAAAAACCACTTGTCCATATATCATATGGATTATTCATCTTTTTTAAACCACAAGTTCTAGAACCTTAACCCCCTTACTAGAGTTTCCTTCATTTTGCACAAATTTAATTCTTCAATAGAAAAGTTAGGAAAATTATGAATTGATTTATTACCTTTGGCATTGAAAACTCCATGATTTATACAATTGATTGAGAACTTCTTTCACCTACTTCAAAAAAAATGTCAATGTTGTTGCTATCATCCTTTTTCATTAACACGATCTAAATATTAAAAAAGCAAAAGGAACTTCCTATTTCTTTTACATGTGTCATTGAGAAACTAGCAATATTCATATGGACAATTTATAAAGTTCATGAAACAAAAAATTATCAAGTATTTCATTGATAGACCCAACATAATTAAAATATTTTATATAATTTTCAACTTGCTATTTGTCAATAACGATTTTTCATGATTATCAGCATAAATACAAAAATTTCCTTCAAAAGAAGGTTCATCATCCTAAACAACCAAATTTCATAATTAATTTTTTTCTTAAGAGAACAAAACTTAACATAATTACATCAAAGTTCTTTACAAAACTATAACTCAAAGTCATGGGCATTTGTATTTTTCTTTGAGTGCTTGAAGTTGTGTCCACACAATATTTTTTTTGCAGTTACAAGTTGAAAAGGGTTTTAGGACTAATTTGATGACCAATTGGAACTTGAAACATGAAAGATCTTTTTGACTTCATGAAAGATAAATTTTTTGACTTTTTGAAAGTTTTGAACTTGACCCACACAAGCTTTGGTGTCGTTCTAGTGGGTGAAGCATGATTAATTTATGCAATTTGGTTTGAATTTGTACTCAACTTGTAGTTCAAAAGGCCACATCCATTGTTGTCACATGTAACCAAGCTCCCACAATTTTTTACAACTTGTCATCAATTAGTGTTCATATCTATGTTGAGGCTTTGAAATGAGTTCCTATCTTTGTTGATTTTAGAGCAAGTTATTAAAAGATCTAGTTTTGATAATTTGACCAAGGTGGTGGTTGATGCATTGTCGCAATATGGTGGGTTGTTAGAATCAAATCTAGCCTATAAGATAATCTATTTTGGTGAAAAGGATGTGACAATTTTTCAAAGGGCCAAACCAAGGGTGACTACAATTGAAGGAGAAGCATGCCACATTCATGTTGGGGATTTAATGTGTAGTTAACAGAATGAACCTTGCCCTACGAACATTGTCCAAGTTGTACTTTGTTTCTAAGATTGAAGTTTTAATCTATTTGTACCTACTATTTGAAAACCCATAAGTGCCACTTGAAAATATGCAAATTCGGAAAGCTTCTTCAACACAAAGCTCAAAAATATTTAACAGCAAAACCCAATGGATTTTTATGTTGTCACCCAACAAACAAATGGTTTTTAAACAGAAGACTTTAGTCATGGGGATGTGTGAGGATCAAACAACAAATGCCACTACAAATGCTAACTTGGAGCATTTGTGTGACATTGAAACCTTTCTTTCTTGGTCTAACTTGCATTCTAGGATTAATTGAATGTGTGCAAAGGGTTTATAAGTTTGCACATAGTAGGGATATCTTGATTTGTGTATTGTGTTAAAGTCGACCAAGTGACCCAGGCTGCCAAGGTATGGAGATCAAGGGGAAAATCCTAATGAATTTGAAAGAGGGAGAACACATGCATCAGCTCAAAGGTAGTGGCACTAAAGAAGAAAAAAAATAGACATATATGATTGATTTATACAAGTCAAATTGCTCAAGAAAGTCCATCATTTCCCACATTGTAAGTCCATGACCCATGATTTAGGGAGCGCCTTTGGACTATCTGTCTTGCAATATTAAGAGAATATATTCATAGGTAATGAAAAACTGAACTTCATGCTAACGATTTAAGCAACCTGAAGCACAAGAGAGCAGTGAAATAACTTGTCACCAAGCAAAATTTTGGAAGTTGACGGTGGGACTTACACCATGATTTTCAAGTACCAAGTACCAACTCTGTAATGAAAATTGGAAACACAATGAAGAGAGATGTAACCACTCTAAATTTTCTTGTTACATTGTTGAGATGCTGGGTAGGATGCACTGGGGTCCTTCTATGATATTCCTTCTCCTAAAGCACCCTGAAATTCTCCCCGTGTTCAGTGAAGCATAGACATGGTTCTGTCTGTCTGTCTGTCTGTCCATCCTAGTGAGCCCGAAAAACATGTTATCCAGAAAGCTCTGCATTGACAAAAATGATATTCCAGCAGTTTGGTTATTAACACGACACACAGTAACCATGCTAATGACTTCAAAACAAACAAATTCGGCTTATAATTTTGTGGCTGACCAGGTTTGGGACCTGTTTCTGGGTATCCTAGCAACCTCTTCATGTTTGTTGGCAGGTTGGCATTCTGCAGAATTAACAAACAGGGATTCATTTCAAGCAAGTTCCAAAATCGAGCAAAATCAAGCTTATGTATCCATCTTCCTTTCTTGTGCTATGTATCCATCAGCACACATGCCCACAGAACAATGGCTCATATTGTTCACATGGCCCTGCAGAGGATCTTCCCATCCTCTTATTGACTGTTTGGAGAACAAGAATGCCATTCATCATGTGTTTAGGGGCTGCACAAAATTAAGACAAGGAGCAATATAATGCTTCTGATCAGGCACACCATGTAAGCTCTCTAGCTTCAAAGCCTCCTTGTGAGCAATCAACAATCCTTGTACATTTTCCTGTATGGAAGCACATATAGATGCAAGGGCCAGTAGGGAAAAAGGCTCCTCAATCAGCACTCAAACTTCCTCAATACAGAACAAAGCTGCAGCACTAAGTAAAGTAGCAGGGATAACAATCCAGTGACATTGATCCTAGAAAGCTAAAGGCAGTGCAATGTGCCAGATTACCAGGAACCTCAATGTCAACCTTGTGTAGGACAAAGGAATGGGTGTCTGCTCACATATTCCCAGATTGTCATGAAAGTTCTGTGTAATGTTCAAATCCATTGATACTTCCTCCGTTCCAGAGAGAGCAATTTTGAATTATCACTGACATGATTTGGATCACATAGTTGGGTTGATGTAGTGATGCCATTACAGCTTCCAATTCCTTCTTCTGAAGCAAACCCTTCAGCTCCATCTGAAGATCCTCCTCTCATCTACAGCAGTAGGAAAAATGCTGCAGCATAGCTCAAGAAGCAAAGTACCTTGTGAAGATCATCTGGGCTCTGCATCCATGTCAATGCTTGCCTAGAAATATCTCTGGTTCTGTTCACAATTGATCCCCATGAATTCCTGCCCTTATTAAACTTGTCCCATAACATGTATTTGTATGGAAAACAAGTCATGATGCAAGTGTTGGTACTCTTAGTGAGAAAGGAAGGGATGGAACATGCAAGAGAGGAAACCATTGGGGCACAGCATGTGCCAACACTGGCTCATTGCATCCTGTGATTGCTGCAGCAATAGCTATAAGTGACATAACTGGATGTCCCAAAGCAAGAATCACCTGAGAGGATGCAACTGAGAGTAGATGCTTTGCATACCTTGCACTGTTATGGTGCTGCATCCAAGGATTGTGGTCATATACTGTACACTCCTATAACATAGCCTCTTGCTTCTCCTTATCTGCTGTTCTGGGAAGGAACTGTTATTTTTTGGGAGCACCTTCTTAAAAGCAAAGCTTGCAATTCACCTAGCATCTCTGCACCCATTACAGGTCTTATTGTTTTCCAGGAGCACAGAGAGGGTCCCATAGCCAGAATCCTAGTGGTGCAAGAATGCAATTGTTGATTGCAAGATGATCATGTGACAGCTTTTACCAACACAAACATATATAGCTCTGATCTTCTTCAAATCTAAGGTCTACTTCCTGCAATTGTACAAAGAGGGCTGTGGTCTCAAGGTCAAAACTTTTGATAGCATTTTTGTCTCAATCTTTCAATAACTCTGTACTCATTAGGACATCTCTCCAAAAATGCAAGTTGAAAGTTCCAAGTGTTAACCACTCTGATGCTTGTTTTACCATGACATCCCAGGTCATGTATCTCAAAGGATAGGAGTCCGAGAAAAGGTTGCAGCAATACTGAAAATACTTCAGAAATCTATTGAGGACCTGCAGAGATGGAGGGTGAGAAAGAGGGATGTTTCAGGGAGATTTAGGGAAAACCTCCAAAGGTCAGAAGGGACACAGACTACAATGCTTCCTCTTGGATGTTCACAACTCCAACCATCCACAGCAACCAAAAACTTATGCACATCATATCTACTGCCTTACAACACTTTCAAACACTCTCTCCAAATTTCAAGTAACTGCACAGTAACCACTCACAAAGCTGGAAAAGACAGTCTCCTGGAGACTCACAGAATTTAATCATGACAAGTGACTCTGGTTTTGCAAGCTTGCCTTCTCAATATTACTTTTGAACCTTCTGATCACCTTTGAGGAGACACCTTTCTTCATTGGAGATGCAAGGTACCCTAACACAGTGGAAGTTACCAAATTGCTTTGCAGGAACATTCTATCTTCACTTCCCATTACATGGCCTACACCAAATCAGGTGAGGAGCTTAAAAACTAAGCATAGACCCCCACCCACAGGTCAAGGCAATGGGTTGCTTCCAAAATGAAAGATATATCTCTTATAAGAATTGACAAATCTCCATTCTCACAATTAAGAAAAGGCAAAGCAAGGTTAACATTTCTTCAACCAGCCACAGAGTATTCTAAAGAAGGAAAGAAAAAACAGAGAACAAAGGACCAAGAAACCAAAAAAAAAAAACCTGAAAGCAGTATGAACAACAATGCCAGTCTCACACGTCTTCATAAGAATAATATCTTCACTTGAGAATTTCAACCTGAAAAGCATTGAGAGATGACCAAGTAATGAGATTGTAAATATTTCAGATCTGACATCAAACAGCCACCAATCACAAAGCATGGGAAAGACAAAACCCAACCTGAAAGAAATGAGTCAAAAGACCAAAAACAAAACTGAGAAGCAGTTTGAACAACAGTGACGGTCATGAACATGTTCAGCAGCAGCAACAAGTATGGTATTGACCAGGTACCATAACATCCCCACTGACTTTATAAATCCCCAGCAATGAACTCAGAAGGATGTCTATTTGTACTATCATCAAGAGCACCATCTATAGGGATGCTCCTCCTTGAGTGGAGAAGGAAATTGTTCCATGCTACCACAAGTTAATAGCTGTCCAGTCAAGAACAAGATTGGAGAATAGATGCAAGACTACACAGAATCTTTACAAAAGGGAGAATTGAACAACAGATTGCGATAAGGATGGTGAATTCAGCCAACAGCTATGAAACCAGTTTACCAACTGTACTTGGCCTGAGTTTCAGCTTTACTGAGGTGGCCTTTGGCATGCTGGTCCACTAATTCCATCTCTTTCTGCTTCATCTCATAAAACAGGGACCGAATTTTATGCTTTCTTCGAAGAAGCTTTGAAGGCTTGTCCTTGTTTGTTGCAGCTGGCAAACATACATACAAAATGGATTACAGATGGCATACTGAAAGGAAAGGTCTCCATGTCAAGGAATGCATCTCATTCACATTTCCAATGAGAAATTCAGTGCAAGTTGGTTGCCAAACTTGTAACAAGATAAGTAGCTGGTAAGAGGGCCCCAATACTGCTATTAACTTCAGTATTACTTCATTCTCTCCACCTAATCACTCTTTGGACTAACCACTCTTTGGTGAAACACATTACCTTCCAACAAGTTCATGAGATCTCTGCAAAAAAACCCCCAAAACTCATAGAAAGAGACCAGACAAAGAAAGAATGCACAGAATAAACTTGCCCACGAAAGAAGAACAACAGAGCATGGCAGGGAGAAGGCAATCATCAGGCACAGAGCATCACACCGCCTGTAAGCTGCTAGAGTCATGAGGGACAGAAAAAGAATTAGGGCACCAGCAAGACCCTCAAACTTTGCTCTATGGACTGCAAATTCTGGTGTTGAGCTCCTGCATTCTAAAAGGATGTCAGTCTTTCTCTTTCTCGAGTTTTCCATTCTGACCTACCTCTTCTCCACTATTACTACTCGAATAACGCAAGTCATACTTGCGTGCTAAAAAAATTCTGCAACTCCTTCAAAGCAGTTATCATCAGAACAGGTTTTATCATTTTTGAAGAAGAAAAACCTCCCAGGCACAAAAACCCTGAACCCTGAACCAAGAGAAAATGGTTGCCACTGCTGCTGCTGCTGCTGTTGCAGTGGTTTGTTCTTGTCTCTCTGCTCCTCCTCTTCCTCGTGCTTCGACATTCTTTCCTTCTCCCCATTGCCACCCAGTGTACTGCAAGCTCACATGCTACAACTTCATCTGTTGTTCAAGTAAGTTTCTGTTGCATCTCTTTCTTTTGCATTTTTTTACCTTCTTTCTTCCCCCTGCAATTCATTCTTTCTGGAGGGAAGGTGGAAGGGAGGGAGGGAGGGAGAGAGGGAGCGTGGGAGGGGGGATGGATGCTCTTGGCTTGGTTTTTGTTATGGTCTTCGGAAAAATTCTCAATCTTGATGAGCAATTTCATCAGTAGTATTGGCACAATGTTGAATACTAGTAACAATTTTAGAGAGAAAAATTGTGTACAGCAAGTGTTGGAGGATGGCACTGGAGCAAATTGAGAGAAAGCTATATGTGCGGTGGAATGGAAGAAGCATCCTGCACTTCTTCCAGAAATCATCAACTGCGGAAGAAGGTACTTACCTATATGGAATAGTATTCTTCACATTTGTTCCCATGTGGTTGCAATGTTAGGGTTACCTCATGTTCCCAAAACCGGAGCTGCTGCTTTTTTGTGGTTTCCAGGTCGTGATGGTAATGTGCAATGGTGGGTGAAATTATGATGATCACCATGTCAAGATGATGATGATCATCATCATCATCAAACGGTTTTTGTTGTGAATCAGTTTGTAGCAGAGGGTGGTGCGGGAGCACGGAGGCTATTGTATGGAGAAGCAGAGACATATGTATTGATAGAACCTGGAGAGGATGAGCAGTTTGTGACATTGGAAGAGTTGCAAGAGAAATTGAAGGTATATATGAATTTCCCAAACTTTCGGAATATTCAATCCTGTATAAGAAGGAAGATTCAGCTTGCAGCAGTAAAATAGAAGGAAATCACAGATCATAACTTGAAGACCTTTAGTCCATGGTGATCAACATTCAATATGTTGTCCTCTACATTGTATGTACATGAGTTTTGATATTTGTAAAATGCGGGCCTGAGGATTTTGTATATTATTGCAGATGGATTTGCTATCTGTATCATATTCTTGCTAGAAGCATTCTGAATTTAGTTGAGCAGTAGTATTTATACAAGGGCCAAAATATAGTTACCACCTAGGTGGGAAAGTAAGCTCTTGCACCGATGCATTTTCTTTCTTGTACATGTGCTGGGGGTTCAAGACATGGCTAGAGCAATGGCCTGGCAAAGAGCTACCTCCAGATTTGGTGCAGTATGACAGTATAGAGGATGCAGTGGAGTATTTGGTAACCTCTGTTTGTGAGCTGGAGCTCGGAGGCGGCCAGGGCTCCATCCAATGGTTTGAGGTTCGCCTGGATCAGGTAAGGCACATGTCAATACTGCCCCCTCTGTAATCCACAGAAAAGAAGAACCAAGCACATCCTTGAGACATCAGGAAAAACAACAGTTATGGTAATCCAGTCTCATGACAGATAGATAAAGCATCTGCAATTTTTACTCCACATGCCAGAATTTATGTATAGGTATGAATGAAATTCACGGGTCTGTTCCACCCCATACTAGGATGGTGGAAATTTATCAAATTCTTTTCTATTTTCTTGCAACTTGAGCAAATCTGAAAAGTGTGGCATGTTGAACTAATTTATGAAATCCAGGACCAGAATTGAAGAGAACCTGACTACTTGTAAGCTTTTTCGGAGGATGAATTGGAGTGGGAGCAACATCCTTGGTGAGGATTGGTGACTGGAGAATCCAACTCTTCACAACCATGTTGTTTGTGATTTCTGAAATTTGATACCATAGCTCAAAATACTGCAGGTTCTCATGTGAAGACCATCATCCTTGAGATGCTGAGCTGAATATGTTTTTAATCTTAGTGCTTGTGATTTTCACTGGGTATTGCAAGACTGCAAAATGGAGTATCAAAGTGGCTTCTTTTGTACAACAGAAGCATTCAATTGTATCAACACAACCCAGGAACCCTAAAAGAGACAAAAAATCATTTTTTTTGGGGGGATGCTAGTCAAAAAATTTAAGCAAAGGATTTCATTGTTTGCTTTGTCTCTAATGCTGTCTAGTTTTTTTGATCTATGAGACTAAACTACCCATTAAGTCTTTTAATGAATTAGGAGTTTGTTGGTTATGGTGTGCTACCCATGATAAGATTTTGCATCAATGGAAAAACCTAGAATTTTTTTGAGTGTATTTGGAAGTACGCACACAGAGTGTAAAACCCCATGGGGCATTTGAGAAAGTGGAACGCCTGTAAGTGAGCATGAAATGCCTTGTGTTGTTTTTCCTGTGATGCCCAGTGGGTACCTGCGGGGTATCACAGAAAGAAACTAAGAGAAAGAAAATACATGTCAATTTTAGGCTTCAGAATGCCCTTGGATCTGAGAAGTGAGCACTCTTTGGCTCCACCTTTGGCAGGTGCTTACTTCCAGAACTCCCCACTCTTCAGGTGGTACTCTACACTGAGAGACTGATTTGCCCCTGGGGTTTCCACATTACGGATACAAAAGCAGACCCCTGAACTGAGAGAGTAATATGCCCCTAGGGTTTCCACATTCCGGATACAAGCAGACCCTAGACTGAGAGTAATATGTCCCTAGGGTTTCCACATTCCTGATACAAAGCAGACGACGAGAGCTCTGCGTCCGCAGCAGCTTCCTTCTTGCGTCTATCTGTCTGCAAATTTTGATTTGCAATTCTCGTGCGATGGTGCGGTTGCTGTGAGGGAAAGAGAAATCTCAGTGATATATATACACCTCTTGGGTCTCGGGAGTTTCGGTTGGAGGATTTCAGAGAGAGAGAGAGAGAGATGATGGTCGGAAGAGGAGGAGAAGGAGGAGGAAGGACCTTCGACGGCTGCAATGACTGCGTCTTTTTTCTTCAGTTTGCAGAGAAGTTGGGAGCTTCCAATGGCGATTGTCAAATCCGACGACGTTGGTGTGGCAACAACGTGGTACTCTTCTCCGCAGATCATCATCCTATGTAATGGATTAGGGCGGGGACCAAGATGTGAAGGAGAACCAGGAGGAAAAGAATATGCACTGTTGATGAGAGTGTTTTTCTTTATTTCTTTCTTTCTGCAACAGTTGGTGAAGAAGAGTGTTGAATTTCCCTGGTTCTCCCCCACATCTGGTCCTTACCCTGATCCTTTTGAGTTTTTACGCTTCTTTTGCAGAATGCTCAAGGATATAGGCGAATGCTCTCTTGGTCTCTTGAGAGAAACATCATGTCATATCTTGAGAGACTTGGGAACCATCATTGCAAGTGTGTATGCCCTGATTGCAGATTAGGGTTCCCAGATATTGCAGAATCTAGTATAATTCTGCATCATTCCAGATTCAGACATCTTCATAGAATATGTTGTAACATGTGAATCTTCTCAAAAGCTTTAAGTTTTCTTCATTGCTGATCTCATCCATGCATTGTATGCCTGAGAGCTAATGTGATTCCTTGGCAGAGATTGGATGCCAAGTATGAAACAGATCCCGCATCTCTTCAGTGTGTGGTATGAGATTATGAAGAAAGAAATAGCAGCAAAGACTGCCACAAGTAGGCACCATTGCATTGGTCTCATCTGGTTAACCAGGTTAGGGTTTTTCTCTGCACCTGGATGCCCCTGCTCCTCATTGCTGTCATTCACAAAGATAACTCTGGAGGATTGAATTGTGGTGTGCATTGCATGGCATCTTTGATGAATGGGCCCCCATCTTCTGACAATCTAGATCTCCTCTTGCTCATTGAATTCTTAGCTCCCTTGTAGTTGCATGAATCTGCAGAAGCTCTTGTTTGCATGTTGAAGTGTTTTTGTGAACTAGTATCAGATTCTGAGACTAATTAATCTCTAGGGTACATTTACATTTTGAGTTCTGGACTTTTAGGGCTATGAACTTCCTACTGTGGAGCTTCCTACCTATTTTGTAATCTGCTTGCAAATCCAGATTGGAGTATGGGGCAATGTGCAACTGCAGCATACAATTATACACTCAAAAGACTCCATGAATGGTTTGGAAGTACTGCCTTCATGGTACTGATGCTGCCACTCCACTTTAGCAGCTGAAGATATCTTGGAAGCTAAGCTGCAACAATATGCTCATGGTTTCTGTCTAAATTCGCACTGACTCAAATTGGAACTGACAATCCAATTGGATGATTATATCACACGCTCCAATAGAGGCAATGAGGCAATCCCTCATGCAGGTGGCGATGAAGCTGGTCCCAGACAGGAACAACTTTATAGAGTGACTGGGGTCAGAGAATTTGAATGAGGATATGGAGAACTTTGTCTTAAACTTGTCACCAATTCTGGCTGAGAATCACACCTCTTTTGGTAAGTTCAAAACCTAAGACCTTGCAGCATGTCCTGTCTTTTACTTCTGTTTGGTTTCTGATGCTACAATGGTCTTGATGTGTAGTGGTAGTGGATTGTAAATTTCCTTGCTTCTTATTTAGTGGTGAGGATTGACAAGAGCTTGTAATGTCCCTTGGGAGCTCTAGAAATAATAGTCATGAGGACTGTGAAGGTTTCTGTCATCTCAATTGCATGTTTGATTTGCCAGACTTGTTTGAGCAAGAAATTGGTTGGATTGCAGAAAAGTGTTGGCATGGATGATATGAAGGCATTATGAAGAGGTCCTTCCTTGATTTCTACATCATCAGACATGCAGCATTTTTATGAGTGCCAAGTGACTAATTTTCTCCCATTCTAGTTTGCATTTTGTCAACAATAGTTGTTCAGAATTGCAAATTCTTAGAGAGAGAGAGAGAGAAAGTGGGGAAGTACAGGCCTCAAGGAAAGTAACAGAAGAGGATATATTCTGTACTCAAGTATTTATTAGATATGATTTGAGTATGTCATTCAGCTAATCACTTCTTTCAGTTGTTCCTTTGATGGTCAATGTTGGTTTTCGTTTTGCTGGAACTACATTTACTGTTGAAATGTAACTGGAGTTCTCTGTGATTTACTGGAATAAGGGCATCTGCCTTGTGCAGCGAATGGATCATCTGTACTTTAGTTTTCTGTGTTTTACTGGAATAAGGGCCTCTGCCTGGTGCAGCCCAAATCCAGTAGTGCCCCTTGACCAAGGGCTTTATAATGTGTACAGTGAGAAGAACCCCAAGGTGGACTTTATGGTTTTTGTAAAACCCATGGAGAGTGTGGGTGGGCTTTGTGAAAATCATAAAGCCCATGCAGGAATGGGACGAATTTTTCCACTCTGGAATGAGGCATCTGAGTGCACTGAAAAAATCTAGCTAGGTCTTTGTGAGGACAGTCACCACCATTGAGGACACTCACTGGATTTTGTTTTGCAACAGAGTCCTTCCTTTCACTTCCATGGTCCCCCCCCATTGCACTCCTACACTTAAGGGTAAACCCTAAACCCCTAAACACCCGAACCCTCTACACCTTGGCAGGTCGAGAGGTGGTTATGTGTAGAGGAAGGCCCTGAAGGCACAGTACTTTCAATTTATGACAGAATGCCTTGTTTGTCAGAGCCTTCCCTTAGGCTAAAACCAGTGTTGGGTGGGCATTTGATTTTGTTGATAACCATCAGCTTCAGTTATGTTGCAGAGAATCAGGTCATATTTATTAGAAACAGTTTTGGTTCTAACTGGAGGTTAACGGGCAGTTAAGTGTTCAGTTTTGGTGCAGGTTACCTAGAACCAGACTGGAACAGATCTGATTTTTGGAACTGGAACTGGAATTTCTTTTTTGAAGACCCAGAACTGGATTCCAAGTTCCTCTTTTTTTTGGAACTGGAATTATTTGGTTGAAGAACTAGACCAAGGTTCCAGGTTCCATGCTTTTTGGGAACCTGAACTGGAACTAGAGATTTTTCATAGAAGTCAAGAACTCCCAAACACTGGCCTGTTCATCCAACACTGGTGAAAAAAAACACCCAAGGTCCAATTTAACACAACAAGGTAACCAATGATTCTTCAAATGAATCTCATCTCTGGATGAGATATTACGTGGATCCGAATCTGATCTTACAATGCATCCTATGTCTAGAACCAACTTTGCAATATGGATCTGTTGTCATGATGCATCATCCCTACCTCTCGGACCGACTGTGTGATAGGGATCTGATGTCATAATAGATCTTCTCTCTACCATTGACCCACGGATTGTTGGGAATTCAAGTTTCTCAAATTGACTCAAAATATTTTATCAAGGCAAAGTTTTGTCAATTTGACAAAAAAGATTTTATCCTGGAAGTTGTTATTAGTTTGAAAACAGGAGAAATGAACGAGTAAGAGCATCTCCACCAGTATGTGACTCCAGTAAAATTTTACTGTATGGAGTCAAATACCGATACAGTAAAATTTATTGTGAAAAACTCAAAAAGTTGCTGGTTTAGTTCAGGAAATTGGTTTTTCTGCACCAAATTCGTGCAGCTTGCCATGGGTGGTGAAGGGCACAACACAGTTGTGCACCTCCAAAGAAGAGGTAAATAAATTGGACTTGACTATGGCTCAGTATTTTTGATTGGTCGATCATAATGATTGGTCCAGGTGGTTTGCTATTAACACAGTTGTGCACCTTCAAAGAAGAGTTAAATAAATTGGACTTGACTATGTCTCAGTATTTTTGATTGGTCGATCATAATGATTGGTCCAGGTGGTTTGCTATTAGTAGTTACCACGTATATGTAGTTCTAGTTACAGTTTTGTTTGTGGGGCTGCCAAAAAAAAACTGCTAAACTTAGACATTTAATTTTACTAGTGTGAACTTGGTGTATAATGCACCCTGTTGATCCCCCCACCCGGTCCTTTGCATTTCCCAATCTAGTTCTAAATGGTGATGAACTTTTTTGGGAATAGAAATTTCATGCAGTCAATGGAAGGCCCAAGGGTGCACTCAAGGTGCCTTGCTTTTATTCCTTTTAAATTTTGGGAGGAGGGGCCAAGCGGGGGTGGGAGGAGGGTTTCTTTTCATTTTTCTTTGGTTCCCAATGTGTTCCCCAACATAATATTACAATGTGTTCTTTCTCACTTCCACCTATTAAGACCCCTAGAACCCCACCCCCTCCCCCTCCCCCTCCCCCTCCCTCTTCCACGAAAAAAATAAAAATCATGATTAGATGTTCCACAGGGAACGGGCAGTGATTGGAAGAATCTTTCAGGCATTACCCAATTTTTGTCCACACAGACAAACACGTCCAAGAAAGCATGTTGAACACAAAAACCACACCTTGTTCACACAGATTCAAAATATATTGTCCACGAAAACCACACCTTGTTCACATGGATTCAAAATATACTATCCACAAAAACCACACCCTGTTCACACGGATTCAAAATATACTGTCCACAAAAACCACACCCTGTTCACACTAATTCAAAATATACTATCCACAAAAACCACACCCTGTTCACACGGATTCAAAATATACCGTCCCAGACAGACTCACAGACTTACTAAATTAATATATATGATTATCCAAGGTGACATAGTGAGCAGGCACGGGTGGAGATGCTCTAAGAAGCTCTTGCCAAGACACATATTACATGCACATGAAATGGGTACACGTGCCTATAAATGACACGTACCTATTGTTTACCATAGGTCCAAAAGGAATGAATTTGTTTGCCCATAGATGCAAAAGGAATGATCATATGAACCACACAAGAGTGTGTTCATGTTACTGTAGAGTTTGGTGGGGTAGTAGTAGTAGTAGTTAAGGAATTTCTTTTTTTATGTTATTAGTGGGGTTGAGATGAGATGTGCAGAGATTTCGAGACATGAAACATGTGCTGAAGTTTCGAGCATGGTGTGGGGGTGCCATGTGTTTCTAGGGGCTAATTGTAACCAAGCAAGTGGCATAGACAACCAATTTGTTATGAAGCCCGATGTTTCAAGCAATATTGACTTTCATACCTATAATTCCCAATTTTACTTTACCGATACATGCCACTTGAAAAAAAAAAAAAAACCACTAGGTCAAATTAACTTTTAAGCTATTTGTCGGTGAACATTCAAAATAGGCTAAGCTCCAAATTTTGATTTTTTGACGACTAGCCCTTTGAGGAATTATTTAGCACACCGAATATTATCAGTAGCAAGGCAAGGTAATGTATTGTGGGCCATAGTGAACCTACCAGTGCAGGATGAATGATAAGTGGTCAGGAAACAGTTCTCTGTTGGGTTTCAGTTCCCTAGCGAACCATGGTGGTTAGATCATCACAAGTTGAAAGATCATCATCACAACCACTTGTTTTTTCTTTTGAAATGTTCAATTTATATTCAAACCTTTGCAAATGACAAGTGAAAATTTTTAAAAATTTCAGAAGAAAAAACATTGATCCTCCTATATGCAAATTAATTATATGGAAAATGCCATTGTCCCCAATTTAACTCTGAAAATTAGGACAAAATATGAGCATGTTCCTTTTCCTTGGAAGAATACCTTGGTGGAAGCAGATTGCTATTCAGGTTACATATGAAAGACCCACCGCCACCAATATGAGCACCTGCTTTCCCTCATAAAAATATACCTTGGTGGAGACGCACCGCTTTTCCTTGTAGGGTCCTTTGCAAAGTACCCACCTTCCAACCTCGACATTGAGAAATTTAAATCTTACTCTTGGCTTTTGGAAGAGGGTGTTGAGAAATTTTGTCCATTTATTCTTTGCTTGTCTTTCAAGGAATACCCACCTCCCAATTTGGGTGGGTAATCAATCGATACCCATATTTGTTAGTTCAATGTTGCCATACAAGCCATTT
>Ga0209208_10003019_pt1 | contig 24221 bp, 18 predicted proteins | sample S1TSphfallax_3_FD_187694 | JGI IMG/M metagenome (GOLD analysis project Ga0209208, IMG submission 187694) | Host-associated microbial communities from peat moss isolated from Minnesota, USA - S1T2_Fd - Sphagnum fallax MG (SPAdes) (version 2) | ecosystem: Host-associated > Plants > Peat moss >...
GATTTTTCAATATTTCTGAAAATAATATAATTTAGTGTTGAAGCTCTCAAGGTAGTAGAAAGGTATTCAGTATTAAAGTGAAAAATAATAATTTTTCCGACTGACCGCGGGCAGACGGGCTGGCCAGCTTCCCAAGAGCCCTTGCCTCTAAACCCTAAAATGTGAAGCGCTTCTTCTTCGGTTACTTTTTTTTGTAGATACAAAGCTCGCTCTTCAAATCTCTTCGGCAAGCTCCGTCGCCATCGCTGTTTTCTCGGAAATTCTTTTCTTGAGTCCCCGGGCGTGCTTTGTCGTGTTTATTGTTTTTCGTAATTGTTGTTCAGGGCGTCCCGGGGAACCGATTTTTTTTTTTTTTTTTAAAACTTGCCTCAGTTTGCTTGCTTGCTTTCTGCTCGCGGGGTCAAGAGCAAGTTCGAGGTGTGTCTCCTCGGCGAGCAAGCTTCATCGTTGCATTCTTTTCGCTCGGCATTTGCTCCAAGAGGTATCTCATCTACGGAATTCCGAGCTTGCTGCACGGGAACTACATCGTCGCATGCATTTCGGCCGGCATTTCCTCCAGGAAGAGTCACATCTCCAGAATTCCGAGCTTTCTGCAAGCACGGGAATTCCATCGTTGCTTGCTTCCCGGCCGGCATTTCCTCCAGGAAGAATCACAGCTCCGGAATTCCGAGCTTTGTGCAAGCACGGGAGCTCCATCTCCGCTTGTTTTTCGGCCTGCATTTCCTCCAGGGAGAATCACGTCTCCGCAATTCCAAGCTGTCTGCAAGCACGGGAGCTCCATCTCCGCTTTCTTTTCGGCCGGCATTTCCTCCAAGAAGCATCACAGCTCCAGAATTCAAAACCTACTGCAAGCACGGCAACTTTGTTCCGGCTTCTGATTTCGTGCGGAAACTTTAACATATATGCAAACGAGGTCTGGTACATACAGTCCACAATATCCAATTGTTTTCCTCACCAAACATGGGGTTTTTTCTTACGATCCATCCTTCAGTGTTGTCAGCGATAAACGAACAGGGTCCCAATTTTGACAAGAGCTTAAGAACTCTTGCAAGGTGAATTAGAAGAGAATATATAATACTGTGAATTGCATTCAGGAGTGTTGTTGAATCTGTTGATAACAGATCTTCTTATGTTTCCATTTCTTCTGTGTCAATGCCTGGTGATGATGATGTTCTTGGATCCACATTCTTCTGTTATGCCCCACGCATGTGTGTTGTTATGTTTGTATGCTCTCCTCCCACCCCATGCAGCACCTGTGGTTAATTATTTCTTTCTTTCTCTGCAATGGACAGTGCAGGTCCTTCTCCCTTCTGTAAAGTCCTATCTGTGTGTGCCCTAGACCTGACAGGTCCTCCCTTGTCATGGTTTCGGGGAATCACACATCTGGAAGAGCAGGCAAAATGCTAGCTGTAAAAAAGGAGGAGAGTACTGGCCATCAAGAAGCCAGCAAGGAATGTGCGTTCAAGTGGGGAGTGAAAGTGGTCGATGAGGATCACCAGTACAGGTCTTTTTCGTTAATGGGGGAGCAATATGAACAATATGACTGTGTGTGTTGCCATTCCAAGGGGTCTGGTGACTGGTTGGGCAAGATAATGGAGTTGGAGGAAGCCAACAATCACAAATTGTGCAAGTTACGGAGGTTTGTACCAGGCTCTGATGTTCCCCCAGGCACAGCTGGACTGACTCATTTGCCTCAGCCTAAGGAAGTATTCCTTGCTGCTGGAAGAACTACAGCAGTGGAAACTGTAAACATCCTCGTAAGGTTTTCCGATTGACTTCTCGCTTCTATTTTTGTTTTTCCTTCCTAATGTGTGTTTTTCTGGGAGTTTTTCTTGGATTCAAGAAAAAGTGTTTTTTTTTTTTGCTTTGTCCTGGTTTCGTCAATTGCAAGTATGGAGATTTGTCAATATGTGCTCATGAAAGAAGTTTTTTTTTCGGGGAGGGGGGAGGGGGTGTATTGTATCTTTGTTTGTGTTCAAGCCAGCATCATCATCCATGAGTATTCCTATTGCTATCAAGGGTCAGTGAACCTGGGGGGGAGCTTTGCCATTTTTTACATAGCAATTTTTTCCCTCAATTCTGCTCTTTTTAGTTGACCCTAAACCCTAAACCCTCTATCCTCTCAATCCCACTGTCTGTTGTTGATTGTCTCTTATTGGTTGATCTTGAAATCTTCATTAACTTTACTGTAGGTTATCTCATTGGTTTTAATTCACTTTAGCTGAGATTGTAAGGATGGAGGGTTGCAGGAGGGAATTGTGAAAAAGTGCAGGGTTCTGTGTGTTGCTGAGCACACCTTCAACATTGTGCCCACAATTGAAAAAGTTCAAGCAGCAGACCACTTCTTCAGCAAAGCCTACGATGGTGACAGAAAGCGAATTGTGTCACTAGAAAATCTGGCAGATTTGATTGGAGGTAAACTTTATATGCCAGAGCTTGTGCCTGTGTGTGTCCTTTGCTGCAGTATAAATATATTGTGTTTTGTAAAGCTTTGCATGTAACCATTGTCTATTTGATCAGCAGCTCAGAGAGTGTTCAACAAGAAGGAGTGGGTTATGGATGAAATCCCTGACAGAGTTCCAACAACTTCTAACCAGGCCAAAGGTATGAAAGAAGACCCACTGGCTTCAAGGAGCCTTGCAAAGAAGCCTCAGGGAAAGCGACAAAGGGAGGGGATGTCTGCATTGCATGAGGGAGATGCATTGGAATCCCCACACTCTACCTCACAGCCAATGAAGAAACCAAAACTGTCCAAGCATCCCATTTCTGTAGCAAGAGCAGGGGAAGATCCGGCTGCAAGGTCTTCCAAGGTCTTGGTGCCAGCTTCTCGACCACTGAGGGAGGAAAAAATCTCTAAGTATCCAAATTTTCAATCAAGAACAGGAGATGATCCAGCTCCTGGGTCTTCCAAGCTCTCAGCTCCAGACTCTCAACTGCCAAGGGGCTTGGTGCAAGCCAAAGGAATTTTGTCTGAATCGGGAAAGCGGGAACCTTTTGGAGGCAAAGAGAAGGTGAAACCTGTCAAACAGGTGGAGGTGTCTGAACCCTTATCTGTCCATCGCAAAGAGAAGGTGAAACCTGTCAAACAGGTGGAGGTGTCTGAACCCTCGGCTGTCCATCGCAAAGAGAAGGTGAAAGATATTGTCAGCATATATGTGGGTGCAACTGAGCACATGCCAGCTGTTGATCAGGAGAAAGCTACAGTTGAGGCTGCAAAAGAGTGTCAGAAAACTGAAGCAAGGGATACTGCACAGGTATGCTGTTTGTGTATTCGTGCTTAGTCTACATTGGGCCCCTTGGAAGTCTGATGTTGAGAGTAATTTGAGTTATTGTGAAGATGTCTGGACAGTGTTATCTAACATTTACAAAATATGGCTGACAGGTGCAGAGGAGTGTTTTCAAAGTGGTGCGAGAGGTAAACCTGCCAACTCTGTGTGTACACGGGTCAAACTAGGCTTTTGTTTAAACAAGTTAGGGCTAAAGGATTTGTGGAGTAACCTTTTCAATTGGAGAAATCTGTCAGTCTAGTACCAGTGACCCATACATCTTGTGGGTTGTTCTTGTAACAGCCATGGGAGTCTTCTATAGAGAAGGCAGTGAGGGACCGTAAGGTTCTTCACTTGACAAACCTGGACCCACAGTTGAATGCTGCTGATATTGAGGTTAATGTTCTGAACAATCACTCATTTCATGTTTCAGGATTGATTTTTCAAAAGCACAGAAAGACCATTGTAACACTTTAAATTGTTGTGTTTGGTTTTGCTGGTTTTGAATTCACAGACATGTCTTGTTTGTGCATGCACTGATTGGATTGGGGTTGGCAGGATCTACTAAACCCATTTCTTCGGGTAACTTGTGAAGCACGCATATTGCACCCACCCTCTTATAGGCACTTCCATTCTTGTAAGTTGCCACTACCACCTTTTTTCACCTTCTCAATCAAAAATATTCATAAGAAAAAATGGACTTGTGCTATGTTGTAGGTTAGGTATTGCATGCTTTGAGTGACTCTCATGTTGGCAAGGTATTTGGGTGGACAGTGGAGGCCTGGGTCAAATTTCCCAATCAAAAGATTGCAGAAACAACAGTTCGGGAAATGAAGGAGAAGTGCTTAATTATGGGTGATAGGTATATGAGTCTTCTTTTCCAGTGTTGATTTTGTTTACAATTTTAAATTGCTCTCACTATTTCAATCACATTGTAATTTCTGAATCTGTGAATTCTGGGTTGCTGAATCACATCGTTATGGATTGTACAGGCCAGTGGCAGTAAGTTTTGCAACAGCAACTGATCAGTTGAGTAAGTCAAGCAGGTTCCCAGGCCACATCCTACTTAAAGTGAAGTCTCATGAAGACCATGTAAGCTGGAGGATTCTGACCTTGCTGACTGCAATTTAGTAGCTGATTATTTGTTGCTTTGTTAACTATTCTGTTTGTTTAATTGGGTGGCTAATGAATGGCATTGTGGTATGAAGATGAAGGTGTCATGGCAAGACTGAATCAATGCTGACTTCAGCTGTGTGAGTTCATATTTGACACATTCTTTGGTGTACAGAAAAATGCAGTGGCCACCTCACATGGTGCACAAGGCAACACCATAGAGTTCACCTATGGGTTGCAATGGCGTGTGCTGCAAGAACAGCAAGACGTTCAGTGGAGAAAGATTGCCCTGGTTTTTTCTCATGCTCTTTACTTCCTAGTCTTTGCCAATTTGTAATTTGTCAAATATGCTAGAAATGTTGATTTGGGAGGAAAGAGGGTCTGACACTCCAAACAGTGCTGCTTTGAGGTAAACACAAGGTCTGAATACATTGTGGCTTCATGATTCTGCCTTTCTGTCTTTATTGTAGGAGCAAATGCAAGAAATGAGAGGCTCAAGGGAGAAGAAATAGAGTTGCAAACTGTGGACAGAGAATTTTGACAAGAACACTTGAAACGCAAGTAAAATCAGGAAGGACAGCAATTCTAGCTGGTGTTGCAAGTTTGGTCACCACTTTCCAATCAACTGTGACTACAAATGCAGCACTGAGCTTTCGACAGTGCTTTTGATTGAATTGTATATATGGAACTAGGTTCTTAGAATTCAGGCCATGACATCATTTTTCTGGGACATAGATGTATTCCAGTGTTTCATGTTACCCCTGAAAGTCCATTGCAGATCCATAGGAGCAATGCTGCACCTGCATTGAACACTTCTGTTTTGAGGTCCTAGTAACAGTTATGTGGACAATGCAGGATTAGAATGGTGTTATCCATCTCCTGCCAAATTTTTCAGAGTAGCATTCCTTAGTCTCAGAGGATCCTACTTATTTGAGCCATGCTTTTTTCTTGTAAGATTGCAGAGAAACACACCTTTTTTGCCCTGGAGAATGTTCTGCAGAAAGTTGTGTTGAAAATTCCATCCTGTTGAAACCTAAGGACAACTGGGAGCAGCTGTTCAACACAAGTTCAGCCTTTGTGGTATGTTTCTATGTAGCCTGCAATTGGTGTTTTTTCTCCATACTGTTGCAAAATTTGCAACTTTTTTTTGTTGCCCATTGGGCTCTTTAGTAGCAACCAAGGGTGACCGACCAGGGTATGAACATATTTTCCTGGGGAAGAATGGAATTTTTTGGGCACACAAAGCAGTGTTGCAGAGATTTCAACTCTTGTCATATTCTCAGCATTGTTTTTCTTAGAGAGAGAGCAAGTTGTTCCAGCCTGACAAAACCAATGTTAATACTTAAACACATAATCTGAAACATTGATTGCCACTGAAAGCCATTACGCTCTTGCCAATCCAAATGTCAGGAATGCCAAGGAGAGCTGCCTGAATTATGCCTTCCTAATGGTTCTGTCTTCTTTGGGGATGTTGACATGAGGGTTGAAGCTTTCCTCCTTTTAGACCTTTATTTGTGCACCCTTCTTCATAGATTGTATTGACTTGTGGTATAACATCTGGATGGGCATCTCTACCTCAAGAAGGTGACTTGACTCGCTTCTAGGATGATTGCTTCCAGGATTGTCACGCAGCATACCTTACCAGCATATGTATCACAGTGGCAGTGTTAGACTGTACTTACCTCTCTTTCATTAAATGTTACTCTCACATTGTTCTTGTGGAAGGATTTTTATCCATACTTTGACACTTCATGTTGTACAAGAGAAGGACTTGGGAACCCAAATAATTGCAGGGGTAGTTTGGCAAGTGATCCAGTCCTTCGAGTCTTTTCATCATGGTAAATGGACTCTACTTTTAGCTATTAGGGTGACTTTTTTTGCCTTCTGTGTAGGGTCGGGAGGATGGATTTGTGTCTTCAATGCAAGTGACTAGAAGAAATGGGTGCTTGAGTTTCTCTTGCTATCAAAAACTCACATGTGTACATTTTGCAATAGTGGATCAATTCTTTTCAGTGAAAATTTGCTTTTGCTTTTTCATGATCAAGCACAGTCTTCAAGGCTTTTTTTTGAAAGCCTTTTGGAAAATGGTCAATATGGCTCCTGGTATTTTTGGAACTAGTATGGATGTGATGAATCCCTTATCTTTCTGTTGAACAATCTGGCCCATCATCAACCACAAGCTTACAACAATCAAACATTTACCCATCAAACATTTTTCTCATTTTTTTGGTTAATTTTTTTAGTGATCTTATGGTGACAAGTGGAGGTCTACAATAGTTCTTTGGACTCTGGAGGTAACTTAGTAATGAAAAAAAAGCACAAAGAGAATGAGCACGTCCTAAGAACAAAATGCTTGAGAAAAAAGTGCATTATATACCCATTACTTTCAGAACCCATATCTTTCTCATTTTAATTTTTCCATTGAGTGATTTAAAAAGATATGGGTCTTGTCCAATTTGAACAATCTACAAATAGATGAGTGAGTGTGATAACTTGAGCTTTACAACCCCTTTGTGAACTCTCAAGGCAATTAAGTTATGTTCAAGGATCTCAAGCTTTAAACAATTACCAAACCCCATATCTTTCTATTTTTTGAGTCCATTTTGAGCAATTTTCATAATGTGTGTGCCACGTGGAGGGCCACAATACCCTATTTGAACTCAAGAGACAACTAAACTAAGTCCAAAATTTTAAGCTATATGAGAGCTTGAGCATTCGGACACTGACATGTGTCTCTACCTTATTGTGCTCGTTGATTAGAGATTAATCAACAACTTCTTTGGAAATTGGGGGGCCAAGCAATGGTGAATACAAGTATTTGAAAAATGATCCACTTCCAAGTTCTTGTTCCAATGGAGACAAATTCCACCTTCAAATGTTGCGCATTCTCTTTTACTCTTTTCAATAATTTGCAAATCCATTGAGGTACCAAATCCAAGCACAGAAAATCCTTTCAATACCTCACAATCAACCCTAGGACATGGGACACATTGCAACCAAAAAGAATCTATTAAAGTGTGTCAAATGCAACTAACAAAGGGCTCTCTATGTACAACTTTTAGACTCATGAAATTTCAATAATCAATTAAGGACCGCAAAATTGGTTTTGTAAGCTTCCCACATGGTTGGTTTAAGGGTTAACTTGAAAACAAGTCCCCAAACTTATTTGAATTAAAATCATCTAAACCTTGAATAATATATCAACTTCACCCTAAATGGTAAACCACAAAGGAGAATATGGTGATGCTATACATACAGATGATGAACTCAAAGGGTGTTTTCGATGACCTCAGGTTTAAGTGGATTAGTGTTTGAGTTACTCAGCACAATCGAATCATCTTATACATTATTGGGAGGTTGAGTGATGTTTGTGAGCTCTACTACGATGAGGGCCCGAAAGGGGACTTATTCCCAAATATGATGCCTTAGACCCAACATTAGGTGTTGTGTTTCTTACGGATGTGAAGTAAAATTTAGCTTTTTATGTGAAAAAGGAAAGGAGCAAAACCCCTACTTTCCCCTACATCAAGAATCTTCTTATGTAATCAGCCCCTGGCTGAGTGCGATGGTTGGATGTGATGTCACAATTCTTCATACTCGTAGTAAAGCTAGAAATGTCATTAGTATTCTCAGACTTAGGGCCCCACACATGCAGCAGAGTTCCCCCTTTTTTCGAAACTTAGGGACATTTGGGGACATCATAGATCAATCAAGCCATTTAGAGGCTTTGAGTTGCTTCACATGGGTCACAAGTAACATACACGGGCTGTTTTGTGATTCAAGTTTGGGATCCAAGTTTGTGATTCAATATTCGGGTTTTTGTTCGTATTGATCTGTATCACAAGGGCTGGCTTGTTCCAAAACAACTTCAATTTAAGCTGTATGCTGTAGAGTACCCGGGGGCCAGTTCGACACTAATTACATTATTTTCCAAAATGATGAAAAAAATTTCCAAAAAAATTATTTTTTCTCAGAAATAAAAAATAAAGAATCTGATAGACTATTTAAGAATATATATCTCATTTATTGAAACAGAATCCTCCAAACTATTTAAATTATTTGACAAGCATGTGTTGAAGTGGCAAAGGTACTACTACCATATCTAGCAAAAACTGTTCATTTTCCCGAAACCCAAACTATTAACAAACATATGCATGAAAGGAGAGGGTTTCAGGCTTTTGGGGTGGCAGTGGGGTGCAGGGAGAGTGAAGGAGAGAAACACTTTGACATTCAATCAATGTTCAAGCAAACCCAAAAGTTTGGGCCTCAACTTTAGAGTGTTGTATCATTCATTTGCCTTGTGCATTTTTGCCCATTTCATCATCTTTCCCACATAGAAGAGAAGAAGTCAGAAATCAAAACCCTAATGACCATCCTCTAAGTTAATGGCCATGCAACTAATATTGAATGATCAAAGTTACCTACACAGTTTGGCCCAAGGTGGCCAAGGGTGATGATGCCTCTGAGATAATATTAGGTTAAACTTGGGGGGGGGGCCATTTCAGACATGTGTGAACTTGCAGTTTGAGCATCTACAGCGGTGCTCAATATGTGATCCTGTAGAGAGTAACATTGGATTGAAGAAAAGTCGTCAAAAACATTCATTCTGGTTTAGCTCAGGAAATTGGTTTTAAACTCAGCATAAGTGTGTACTGTACTGTTTGTGGTGGCTGGTGAAAAAAGGCGCAGCAAACACTGTGCACATGCAGAAAAGAGTGTAATAAATACGATCTCTGACTACTACTACTACTGATCAGTGTTTCTGCTGATTGGCTCATCATCATGATTGGTCCAGGTGGTTTGCTATTAGTACTCCAACACCTATTTGCTGTCCCGATTTCAGTTTTATTGGTGGGGTTGCAAAAAAGTAAATAACTAAAACTTGGAGGTGAAATATATTTTTGCAGAGTCTCCTCACATACTGCTGGAGACGCTTTACAAAATTAAAAACTCTTGTATCTCCATAGTAATATTTATGTTCTTTTAGTGTATTTTCCACTCTACAAGAGGCACACTGGAGTATATATATCTTTGTCTCCTGGCATTTGCTGTAATTGGATGGCTTTTTCTGAGTGGAAAGTATGTACACTAAACAGCTGGTTCTCCTACTACATGTATTGTATCTCAGGAATATCCTTCCATTCATCCATGAGTCCATCCATCCATCCAGCCTCTTGAGGATTAGGTGAGTGGTGGGCAGCATTTTTCTATTGGCGAAATTTCACCTGAAAAAAAATAAAATAATAATAATCAAGAATGAAATGGTTTTGCAAGTTTTCAATCACTAGAAATGAGGAAAAAAAATAGTTAAAATTTTCAGATTTCTATATTGTTAATTAAGTCAAAATTTGTTTGGGGAGGTTCTCCATTGCTACACCACAAAATTGAACCAAAAAAAAAATCATGGCCATTTTGGCTACAATAAACAATTGCTAGAGAAATACTGGTGCTGGGACAACTTTCAAGTGCCCTACAATTTATATCCCCTACAATTTCTAGATTTAAAGGTAAGGAAGATTAATGTTCACTTTTTCAATATCTGCCCCTTATATTATTGTTCAATGTGAAACATATTCATTCCCTTCTAGAAAGCACTACTTTGTAATAAAAAAACTACAAACTTGGTGTTTGAACAGTTATCAGCAATATTTGTCAATTTTTGTTCAATAGAGCCAGTGTTTTTTCTGGTCAATTTTATGATGAAACCCAAAGTGATAATAATCCAAATGAAGATTTAGCCAAATTTTTGCTGTAAATGAGATATGAAAAATTTCAATTTTAAAAATATTTTAATATTTTTTTCTTGGTCTCCTTGAACTATATACTACCAAAAAGAAGAAGATTATTTTATTTTATTTTTGGAATTTTTTAGAAGGTTTTTAAAAATAATTTAAAAAAAGAAAAACAGGGGAGAGGGCAAACTGAGGGGAAAAAATTGCAGCAGTACTCTTGTATTGACTACTGCATTAACAACTATGGGTTACTTGCACCACTTGATAGTTTTGTAGAGTGTTGGGTGGGTCTCTAGTTTTCATGATGATCGCCGTATGAGATTGTTTTGAAAGACCGAACCCGGTTATTTTTTAAAATTTGATTTTCATATTTTAAAATCCCAGGCAGGGTTTCAAAAATCTGCAAAAAATAATTTCACCTTGGTTTCAAAGCACTGGTTCTCATACATGTGATATTAGTCAATTTTCAAAGCTGGTTTTTGCATACCAGTTATTACAGATTTTATTATCTCAAAATTTAATTTTTTAATGTTAAAAAATAACAAAATTTCACAAAAAATGAAAATTCTAAGTTTTTTTTTCAACATTTTATATGTTCAGTATTTCATCTCATTCAAATGAACCTTCAAATTTTTCTAACTCCTTTTCAAAATCGAAATTTGTTCGAATTAACTCTATTAAATTGGAAGGTGGTTTACTTCCATCTCTAGGATCACTAGGCCAATTTTTCTCACAAAAATCAAATTTTAAAACTTTTTTGATTATAAACGACATCTCTTTAGGTTTGTAAGTATGCTTGCTAAAGAAAAAATTCTTTCTGTTTCAATTTGTGACCCTAGAATGTTTAAAATTTGATCAGCCAACAAACGAACTATAGGAAACATGACTTCATGTTTTCCCCACCATTGAAGAGGACATTTGATGTCTTTGGGATCAACTTGGTAACGTTTGAAAATCAATAATTCCCTATTGACAAGTTCCTTTGATGGTTTACTTGTGGATGCAATTTGTTGAAAAATATCGAAATTAGAATCTTCATTACTTGTTTAATCTACACATTCAACAGGTTCTATCATTGGATGCAAATGTTGCTAACACTTCAAACACATAGGATATAGAGTTCTCCAATCATATTCATCCATAATATTTACATCTTCCTTTTGACTCATTTACAATACTTAAACCTTCTTTTCGACCAACAAAAGAAGATACTAGACAAAGGTTTTTGAATCTAGGGTCTAACATCAAAGACAACATGTTGTGAGTTTTTTTTTCTTCAAATTTTCTTTATAAAGAAGAAAAAGAATCCCAAACACCACAAACTTCTCTTTTGATGTTGGAAGTAAACAAAGATAATTCGAAAGCTATCCCAAAATTATCATTAATCAAATTGATTAGGGTAGATGGGTTTGTAATTTTTTCCCTGAATTTTAAGCACATAATAATGGCAAAATATAATGCATTAGAAAGCAACCAGTGACTTTTAGATTGATTGAAAACACAAGAAGACACAACAGGAGATAAAAAGTTTACATTAGATGTGCCAAGTAAGAAGAAGAGGCATTCTTCCACTTATTCTAACAATATTTTGCTTATTATAACAAAGAATAATAACATCCTTGAATTGCAACACTTTTTGAAACATAATGATTTTGCTAAGAAATTTGCAAACAAATATAAAATTCTAATGTTAGAAGATCTAATTAAAACAAATTAATAAAAAACATTAAAAACTATAGTTCAAGAAAAAACTTGCAATAGATTAAATAATCACCTTGTTTTCACTAGAGTAGTCAATTTCTTGGAAGGAAATTTGATTTTGAACAAGCCTTGTTCCATTCCTGTCTACCCTTTCCAAATTTTTTAAGCCAAGTTATAAATTTTTGCAAGTCTAACTAGGCAAATTTGATTGAAACAAACTTGAAATTCTTGCAAACTTTTTCATTAGTAGTAGCATATTTACATGCTTTGGAAAAAACATGGCCAAAACAAGAACCTTGAAAACTTTCATCTAAACCAAGGACTTCATATTTTACAACAAATTTTACAACAATTGTAATAGTATTTAAATTTGAGCCCTCATCCTTAACATAGGCAATGATTTCGTTTCTTAACCCATATTGATCAAAATTGTTTGCCCAATATTTTTTGTTGCCTCAAACAAATTAATAGTTACTTGTTTGAATTTCCAATTAAATCCCAATAAGTTTATAACAAGAGCAAATATATCATGCTCACTCTTTGACACCACATGTCAAAGCTTGCCATGGCAAAAATACAATTTGTTAATTTTGGCAAAACATATATTAATTTTGTTTTTTCCACCAAGTTAAGTAATGTTTCCTGAGAAATTGTTTTCTAAAAAGGAACACAAATTTAGGAAATACATGTAATATTAAACGTTTAAACCATACACTTTCAACAAATTGCCAAGGTCTTGCAAAAAGTCTTTTTACTACACATTTTTGAAAGGTTCTTTTACAACAAAAAAAACAGATATTACACTTGTTGGAACATTTGGCCTTTTCTTTGCAAGTTGTCTTTCAACATTTCCTATTATTTCATCGTTAATTTTTTCCTCAAATCTCTTTGCAATTATAGAATGATTTGGATCTACATGTTTCTTAAGAACAATTAATATAACATAAGTTTTATAATAAGTTATTAATCCTTTTCTTTCTTTCGTTCTTGGATATGGAATATTACAACATTATCATAATATAAAATACATCTCATCACTTGACGGGATGCAACTTCAATTTCTTTCCCATCATTCACACAATAAAATGCCTAACATAATTTTTTTTTGTTTTGCCCTCCACAAATTTTCTTTGAACATGTATTTTTGCAAAAAAAAAATTCATTATTTGTTTCCCATTTTCTTGAACTTTGTTATTTTTTGTTTGTGCATTTTCACCTTCTATTATTTCCACATGTTTTTCAATGTACATTTCATTTTCATTGGTCTGATTTTCTTCAATCAAAATTAAATTTTCATTTTGACTTGACTCCCCCATTTTCTACCAAAATATTACCTACCTTAAAGGAGAAATTAGAAATAGGTATTTTTTTGCCACCTACAAGAAAATCAAGTAGTTGAAAGAAATTTTTTTAAATATGTAATTTGCTGAAAAAATACATTCAATCGTGCAAAGGAAATGGAATGTGTAAAAGTGAGATGCAATGTGTATAATTAAGTGTAAAATGTCCAAATAATTCCTACATAGAACAAACAAATAGATTGTCAACCACCATTTCCCGAAAACATGGATAATTAAAAAAACTCATCAACAAACAAAGATAGAAAAAACAATTCTTGCCTTCCAAATCTGACTTGAAGAATTCGAATTTGGATAATATTTTAGAACTTGCAAAACAATGAAAGGGGAGAATACCAATTTGAAACAAGAGGAACAATGAAAAACAAAATGAGGGGTGTATCAAAGAAGTACATGAATGAACAAAGAGCAACATTGTTGAAAAAGAGGAGCAACAACATCGAGCAAAAGGAGTAGAACATTAGCATGAAACAAGAAGGGCAACAACATCGAATAAGAAGAGTAATGGCATCGAGTAAGAGGAATAGAATAGCAGGTTGAACAATACAAGAAGAATAATATGTCAAGAAGGAAGAGCAAAGCAACATGTTGACCAGAGTAGTAGCTTCGAATAAGAAGAATAGAACAGTAGTTTCGAACAAAAAAAGCAAAATAGTGGCTTGGAAAAGGAGCAAAGCAGCAACTTCGAACAAGAGGAGCAAAACAATAGTTTCGAGTAAGAAGAATAGAACAACTTTGAACAAGAAGAGAAGAGCAACAATTTTGAGCAAGAAGAGCAAAACAACTACTTTGAACAAGAAGAGTAGAGTAACAACTTCAAGCAAGAAGAGCAAAGTAGCAACTTTGAGCAAGAGGAGTGTAAAACAACAATGACGTCAAATAAGAGGAGCAACAAAGCAACAACCTTGAACATGAGGAATAACAAGAGCTTGAACATAACTAAAGCCAAACATTATTAAACAAACTAACTAATTAAGCAAATGAAGTTAATGCAAGAAACAAAGAAGAAACAAGAGACTAAAAATAACTCACACAGTGAACAAATCATTCTAAAACACTTATTTTATAGCAAGTGGTGTTGCTTGCTTGCTAAACCCTAAACTTATCTAAGCCTTAAATTAATTACTAACTATTGACTAAACATTAACCAAATGACTAAACCCTATTAACTATTGACACCTTAATTAATTATAAACCTTGAAACTTGAAACCCTGACCCAAACTTTTCTTAATACTCTGTTAAGGTTTCAAAGGCTTGGTTTTCGCATTTATATTAGCTTGCAACTAGGTTTCATAAAGGGCATCACTCAATGTGATACCATTCAAATTGAGAACTAACTTGACACCTTGTCCGAGTTCCACAATTTTTCTAATACATGCCCAACACTAGTTTTGTAATACCATAGTACCTTTTCAAGTTTGGAACAGTAATGTAGAATAATTAATATAATTTGAACTTTTTGTTTTAGCACCATAATTTTGGATAATGATTAAATATAATAAAATCACAAATGTTCATACAAAATATTTGTTGTACTTTAGGTTAGACTAATCAAAGATAATATGGGTTTAGTGAAGAGGATATTGGTGCTAACACAATTGTTTTAATTAAATATTCAAGTTTTTCGACATAAAGATTTTTTAAAATTTTTTTGACAAAACTGAAAATAATATAATTAGTGCCAAAGCTGAAAATGTACTACAATAAGACCTAATGTTGTTGGGTGGTACTTGCCAAAAAGTCAACTAAATGGTGAACATAATTTTCCTTAGGAGAAGAATAATCATTGGTGTTTTTTTTTCCTTACAATTTCTTAATGGAGCCATGGTGACATTATTTCAAGGATCTTAAAATTATAGTCAATAAACATAAATGTGTCAATAAGTTCCCCCTAAAAACTAAAAACTAATTTTTTTTTTTGGTCATTTCTAGGTGACAAAGTTTATTTTTAAAGATTGGGAATTTGCCACAAAATATTCCATTTTCAGAATACTATGTTGCCATTTGGCAGATCTTCACCCAAAAGAAAATTATTAATTCTTGTATGGTCTACCTATGCTTATTGGCAATTGCATGTAGTGGACAATATTCTATTTTTTCAAGTTTTTAATGTAGCAAGAGTGGCAAGCTTCCCTGATATAGATTTCGACTTAATTGGAAATAGTTCTAGACATGACCATTAAAAATGTAGCTAGTACACAGATGTGTGGCAACAAGCTCCCTCACCCCAAAAAAAACACAGGCGACATTTGGTGACTTGTTTTTGAAAAATAAAAAGGAAATTTTGCTTAAAATTTGAATCAATGTTGCATTTTGGTGATTTTTCACCAAAAAATAAAAAGATGGAAGTGGAGTTTGTTTGCACTAATTGAGTAAGCCAAAAAGGTATATGTTCCATGTAGTGGGTTTTGTTTTTCAATTTTGTGATGTAGTCACACTAACAACTATAGGAGGATTTAATAGGTTTGGTTTCTGGACAAATAGGAACCTAAATTTTTTTTAGAATCCTATTACTTTTTAATTTATTATATGATCACATAATCTAAATGTGACAAACTAATTTTTTTGCAATGTTTTTGAAAAATTTCCCCAAAAAAACTTTTGATTTGGATGCAAATCATTTTCATACTTCATAGTAATGTTAAAGTTTGCACCAAAAAAATGGACTGGTTCCATGTTGAAAAAATGTACATATAGACATTAAACAACATCAACAAATTAAACGTGACACTTGGGTTGATGTTGTTGTGGGACAAATACCCAACTGAAAAGTGTTTCCTCCAACTTTTTTTGACTATAATCTAATTAACATAAACATAATAAGGCAGATAGGCTAATGGGTGAATGCATAATGGCTCAAGGCTTTTTGCAACTAACCTCTAACTCGGCTAGTGTTAGAGTCTCAAAATAGGTTATAGGCTAGGAGTGGGCACACCCATGGTCATTCAAATCATTTGATTTGGTTAAGATTTTGAGGAAGATATAGGCCTTTAAAGTAAGGGATGTTTTTGAACTAAAAAAAATTTGAAACAAACAATTGCCATCCTCATTAGCAACTTTGCAAAATATGAGCAAACAATGTACGCTTGATATCTAGACATGATTTGAGCTTTGATCAAACTTGATGAACAAGAAATTGAAATAATTATTTATGCAAGATTTTTCATCATACATCAATGAAAGAGATAAAGAATTAAAAACCCAATCTATGATCTATGAAAATTTGTTTGCCTAAACCTAAAATCCTATGCAAGCTAGAGGTGCCACCAATTGAATGTCTTATGTGTTTCCACCTTACACTCTAATGGGATTTTTAGAATTCCTTGGTTTTCTCACTTTCTTCATTCTTGGTTTGTATGTTGGCAAGCATGCGCAAGCTTTACTAGGTGCAATTGATGGCAAGATCTTGTTGCTTTTTGTGATGGTTTTTGTTGTTTTTCATGATATTTTTCATTGTTGTCCATTGCTTTTCATCGTACAGTTCATGTTGTTTTTCATTGCTTTCAATCATTGAATTCCCTACTCATAGTTGTTGGTTTCTTTTTGTTGAAGGTCAAACCTAGGAGAGCTTGGTCATTTTAAGATGTTGCAAGTTGAGCCCATGTCAAATTGAGGTTGTTGGTGGTCTTTTTTTTAAGGTTGAATGCACTTGGGGTCACACCTTCTCTCTATTGGTGGTCTTTTGTTGCATGTTGAACCCACTTGAGCCCACATTCTTTCTTTATTTTTTTCATTTTGGTTGATTATCCTTTGTTGCAATTTGAACCCACCCAAGCGCACACACACATTCTCTTGCAATCGAACATGAAACCTCTTTTAGAGATTTTTTTTTAAAGTCAAATTTAGAACTTCTCACACATTCTCTCTCTTAGTAGCATCGACATATTCTCTTTCAAATATGTTTATCTTTTCCAATCAAACTTGGAACCTCACACACACATTCTCCCTTGCATTTAAATTTAGAACCTCTCTAATCCCTATTTCTTACAACTAAACTTGAAACCTTTTTTTAGATCTTTTTTCTTTCTCTTTTAGTTGATCTTGAGCCCACCATTTCTCCTCTTTGGTCAAACCCATGTGTGGTTGAACTTTTCCTTAGTTATAGGTTGAACATGGGTTCACTTTTTTTATTTATTCATATATTCTTTCTTTGAACACACTTAAGTGATCCATGTGTTTTCTTTCTAAACACATATTTCTCTTTATGATGTTTTTATCTCATATGTGTTAATAAAACCCCTTTTGTTTATTTCTAAGTACATATGTTCAAGAAATCCCTTTTCTTTTTTCATAGTTGTTGGTTGAACCTCTTTCTAAGAGATCTTGACTTGTCCATCCCACCCCTCTAGTCCCCTTGTTGATCAATTCATCTCAAGTCTATGGAGCTACTATTTAATAGTCCCATTGTTGATTGTCATATTCAAATGCTTTTAAGTTGTCATCTTTTTCATTTAATGTTTGAAGTGTTGTGTATGTGCATTGCTTAGTTTGGTCTTGTCATCTGAGGGCAATGGCCAACACAATTAGTCATGTTTGTTTTATTGCTTCCAAAATTACATGTGAATCATGTTTATTTAAAACTAATAAATGATGGTTAGATCGAAAGATACCACCTAGAATTGATCAAATGGAAAATGTCATTCATGCCAAGATCTTTTGCATTGCCATGCATGTCGTTGGTTTGCAATTTTTGAAGTAGTTATTTTTTATTCTTTTCCCCTAAATATGTAAAACTTGGAAAAATCCCTCCTTTAAAGTTTACAATTTTTTTTATAGTGAGCCATTTCCTGGACCTAGGAATTATGTTATAAACTTGTTGTGAGCCTTTTTTTTGCCAAAACTCTTGCCCCTAATCATTGGCACCTAGGACCTAAATCCTTATTTCATAAGAGTTCCAAATGTGGTTTGCATTATACTTATGTTGAGTGTATAATCCTTGTAGGTTTTGATAGAAGGATTTGTATGGAAGTGGTTTATGGTAATATCGTCAATATAATGAATTATCTTCATGGGACAAAATAATCAAAAATTAATTTTTGCAAGAATTTTAATAAAAGGAAAATTAGTCACTAGAAATAATATCCTATTCTAGTTTACTTTAAAGGGCATCCTAATAATTATTTAATTATTAATGGTAAATATTTTATTTACCATCTTTTATTTACTAGGGGGTGAAGCCATCTAAGTTAATTAGTCGAAGTGGATAAGGGATTGATGGATTTCCCTTAATTAGGATGTGTGGAAGGGATTAAGATAAGAAGATCTAGGAGGATAAAGGTTCAACCTTTGCATGGTGAGCATCCTTTATAAGTTCCCTATTTATTTCGTAGGAAAAATGAAAAATAATTTCATTAAAAGATTAAATAATTAGTTTTCATTAGTCATTTGCATTAAGAGCATGCTTGTGTGTGACATTCTTGTGTGAAAGGGAAGAAAAGAACATGCGAGAAAGTTATAATTGTCTTTTATGTAATGGAAAATGGTTGATGGATTCTCATGGCTATTTGTTGGTGTTTGGTTCTATTTAGAGTATGAAAAGAAAGAAGAGATTAGTTCATTTTAGTATTATATAGAGTTTTGTTATGCACACATATTATTATTATTATTTTTTATACATTTCCACTTTTTATAATAATCCTTGAAATTGGAATATTTTTTACCATAGGGTGGTAGCTACCACTAGAGGGCAACCACAAAGTTGTAGACCTAAAATTTAAAGTTTGTAAGGTAAATAACATTGCTGCAAATGGTAGGCATTAGCCATAAAAGGTCCATAATTGTTAAAAACGATAGGTAGTAGTTGAAGGAGGTTTGCAAGTAGATGTGGGTATTTTTCAAATCTTCAAAGGATATTAGTTTGTACATGATGGTAGTTGTAGCAAAATGGTAGGTGGACAAAAGGTAGTACCTACCTTCAAGTCTTTCCATTTTTCTTGTTATTTATCCAGACCTTTTCCTTGTTGGTAATTAGGTTATTAAATCCTACAATTTTATAATCTTAGTTAATTCGTAATTCATTTATAGTTAAGAAGCCTTTTAAAAAGCTTCTTTGGTTAGTGGGTGCATGGAAACCTCCATGGAAATTTTCTTGAGCTAAGTTCTCAAAGAGGTACAAATAGAAGTAGGAGTTCCTCCATTATTTTCAACTTGTTCAACATTAATTTGAAGTACAATTTTACACCATAGCCTTGTTTTTTTTTTCCATGTTTATGTTTACTTATTTCATGGTAATAAATATTTGTTTATACTTTGGTCTTACAATTTTCATGTATCTGGCTTTAGTTTTTGTGTTTTAGTTTTGATTCCTTTGTTTCGTGTTTTGGATTTATACTTAAACCTATCTTTTCATCATTTATCTTTGTGTTTTTCGTGTTCATGACAACTGTTTATTTTACCATTGATATGGTTAGAAAATGATGTTGAAATGATGTTCCAATGTTTGTCGGCCTTCTTCAAGGATGTGACCTTTTTTTCACAACATCTATGGCCTTTTCCAACTACTCATATGTCCATGTGTTTTTCATTTTTACAACACAAGCCTTATTCACTTTGTGATGCATATGAAAAGGCTGATTTTCCTAATCCAAAATTGGATTTGATTAATTTAGTAACCTACTTTTTTTCCTACAAGGAGGAGGGACATCCTCCTAAGTTGGTTGATTTAATAAGTTGCTCCCTCTCCTATGAGGTATTCAATGAGCTTGGTCTTCTTAGCCCTAGCCTCCAATAAGTGGATAGTTTTCAACTAGGCCCCCCAATTGGTATGCCCTTCCATTTTTTGAATTCCTCCCAAGAATAAAAGAACTTAACTAAATTAAAAAAGGATTCAAGAGCATGCTATTCTATCACGTATATTAAACAAAATGATATTCTAGAAATCTATAAAGTCTTTCCAATCTATGTTTTCATCTATTGTTTTTGTGCATGCTATTGATGTGCATTTATTGTTTCTATGTTATGTAGTACATTGAGATCTATGATTTGGTGTTCTACTTACACTCTTTTTAGCTTTTGGGATGACTTCTAGGACACCTACAAATTGTTCTATCCAATGATAGTAAACATATTTGTTGAACTTTTCCTTGTAAACTTTCCTTTACTTTTACATGTATGGTTTGTTCTTCTACTTGTGGCCTTAACCATGATGTACCAAGAACTAAGATCTTTATGAACCTTTGGAGTTCATTCTCTATATTTTTGGGTAGGTTAGACATGCTTTGAGTAATCACTTGAAAATAGTGCATTCCTTGTTAAACTTTTGAATGAACTTGGATTTCTTTGTTCAAATTTGTATCTATTCTTGTTTTGGCAAGAAATGCAAGTGTAAGGATCTCCTTGTTAATTATTATATGTTGTTCAATAGATTTGGGTTGTAAAATTCCAATGCAACAATCTTTCATTTATATTTAGGTTTGATTTCTCCTTCTATGCTTATGATTTGAATATGTGTTGTAAGTTGGTAGTTTAGGGCATTTATGATGTTATTTGATTTTTTTAATGTATATATTTCCTCCCATAACAATTGCCTAATTAGTTCTTAACTTAAATGTTATTTTTGAACTTAATTCAATTTGTTGGGAGGTCACAAACCCTTGTGATAGCCACCTCATACTTGTAGATTTTCACAACTTTTAAATAAAATTGCAAGTTTTTCCCTTCCTTTTGAGGTTGCTTATTCTCAAAGGGGATGCTGATCAACAAAACTTGAACGAAATTACACAACTCCCACACATAATAACATAGATAATTTTACATTTAGTAGATTAAACATACAAAATAACAAGTGACAAAAATACAATTATACATGGTGGCCAATAGGTTCCCATTTCAGAATTTCAAGCAATTCTCATTAGCATCATTAAACACTTTGTTTCCCATAAAGAGTTGCAATATTTGTGGATTTGTTTAGATCAGACCTTTAACCAATCTATTTGTTCCTAAATATGGTCTTGTCTTGTGTGCGCATTGGATGAATATAAGCCCATCACCAAACACTAACCCCACACAATGCTCTAAATCACACCTTTTATCAAACACTAGAATTTAATGCAGTAAGGTATGCCTATCTGAGTGTACCATTACATGTTTGCAATGTTCAATGCCATTATCCACCCTATCACTAAACACCATATTTAAATTAATGTATATTTATAATAAACAAATGTCAAATATTACACCCATACCCAGATAAAATAACAAAGTCACTAGTGTTGTGTAGGTCAAAATGGGTTACAAACACTTATAGGAACATAAATTCCAGGCAGACCCTAAGAAGAGGCAACAGGCGGCCAAGAGGCCCAGGGTTGTTTTTCCTTTGGTGAGGGGGAGGAAAAGTTTGAAATTTATTATTTGTGATGCTCTAAATGTGTTCCCACCAAGTTCTCGACGTATTCTCAACACGTTCTGTTCCCCAAATTCCTGATGTTTTCTCCAAGGAACCAATATCACCACATTTTATCCCATAACCTTTGCCCAAAGTTGAACTCTCACAACCTATATTACATGGGCCAAGAGAAGCCTTTCTACAACTGCAAACCAGTGTTGTGCAATTTGTTCTTAGGCCATGTACCAGGTGATCAGATTTGAAAAAAACATATTTGGAACTGGCCTGCAAATTGGAACTGGGCATGGGCCTTTGGCTAGAAGTAGATTGAAAACCAGAACCAGCCCAAAAGCCTAATTCTTCCTTTTCTAAAAACAAAATTTCTTAATTTTAAAGCTTTAAAAGTCTTGTTCTTTCAATTTTCTGAGTGACCTAATATATGTTGTTAGTTTGAGAAAAAATATTCAGGTATACATTTTTTGAATAATAAATTTGGGGGTTTTGGGCTATGTGTGGGTAGCTAGAACTGGATCTGGTTTGGAACTAAACATACCTAGGTTTTTCTTTTTTTGGAAGAACCAGGAACTTCTGGGTCTGGAACTAGACTCGAGGTTCAATCAAATCAAAAGGAATTCCTTGAACTGCAGCTGAGGTTCTTTCAAGAGAAATAATGTTAGTTAGAACTGGGAGTGGAGGTTCTCTTGAAAAGTGAGAACCATACAACACTGGGTGCACACTTCTATTCAAGGGAATGTGCCTTTGTGTTGTGTGATTACTTGAATTTATAAAAAAAAACCCATCAGTTCTGATTATCTAAATATTTCAGAATCAGAGAACTGCCAGTTCCAAATCTTTGGAAAAAATCAGATTCAAACAACTGTTAATCCCAATTAACTCAAAAACCTTAAAGAACCTACAATTTTCATGAAAGAATAGATGGTTTTTTTATGGGTGGCCATTTGATTTAAATTTTGTTTTCGGAGAACCACCATTTGATTTATACTTCATATCTGGATTATAGCCAAATTTGGCTAAACTCTTATGATCATGATCATCCCCTTTGCTACATGTTCCAATGGATGGTTGACACTTGGGTTGCAATAAAACAAATTTCCTTTCTTTAAAATAAAAAAAGCACTGTTGCTTAGTAGGCCCCTTATTTTGGGGCCTACTAAGCAACAGTGCTTTTGGGAATGCCCCCACCACCACCACCACCACCACCACCAAGGCTTGCACAAACTTTTTTCCAATGAAGAAAACTGCTTATATGAATTCAGTAGTTTGCACTTCCAGTTATCTTATCACCCATCCATCCTCTTACCCATCCTCTAAGAAAGGCTGCTTGCTGATGCTGATGCTGCAACAGCTGCATCTTCTGCACCCAGCTTCTACAACAACACGCCACATGTTGCATGCCGGTGTTGTTTACGTGTGTACATGGAGCTACCAGATGGCAGGTTTGTCAGTCTTACGCTAACCCAATCACCAGCTTCTGCTGCTGCTGCTGCTGCACGAAGCACTGCAGGGTGTGCACTTAGGTCGATTGCTAGCTGCACCGCCAGAGCAGTTTCTTTTGTTTTTTTTGGTGGCTAAATTCTTCTTCTTCAAAGTGGGTAAAAAATGTGATTTCTTTGGTTTTCTAGTTCCCAAGTGTGGAACTATTTTTTTCTTTACTACAAAATCTCCAGATTTCTCTATTGGGTTCTATCATGTAGCCAACAAATGTGAAGGAAGCTTAAGCTGTTTACTTTCATATCCTATTTTGCAGTCAAATTTGGCTAAACTTCGTTACGGATGATTGCCACTTTAGCTACATCACGAAAATGCAAAAAAAAAATTCATCAATTATCAGGGTTTACAAATACAATGTTTACAATACGTAGTACCTTCTGACGGCGGGAGGAAGGCAGGCAGCCAAGCAGGCGGGGCACCTGATCTTGTGCAAGTAAGCGTAGCGATGCAGGGAGAGTGCCATGTGTGAGTCCCACGTTGGTGGTGATGCGCTAAAGATTGCGGCATGGATAAGTAGTTACAGACCTGCAGAAAAGCAAGAGAGATTGGCGGCTGCTTAGCTTTTTCAGACAGCAGTCAGGGACCCATCACTGACTGACGTGGTCCTCTTACCCACCTGCTTCTTCTCCCTTTTTTACCTGCCTGCCGATGCGGGTGTGGGTGACGTTGATATTGACTTGATCTGTAAAGCTCTGGGGCGAGGGCTTTACTGGAATTAGGGCCTACCTCAGGTGCGGCTGAGCATGGCTTGAGGGCTTTAACGTGCTTAAAGACCATGGATGTAGAGTGAGAAGAACTGGAAGCGGGCTTAAAAAATTTCATGAAGCCCATGGAAAGAATAGGTGGGGGCTATAGGAAAATTGTACAGCCTGCGTGCACAGGAATCGAAAAAAAAAATTCACCCCTTGACAAGGTGTCTGGGTACAGTTTTTTGAAAACGTTGCTATGTCTTTATCATGCTCCTGGTCCATCCATAGCCTTTCCATATCTGGCAAACTGGTATTTTGTTGTAGATCACAAATTTGATCAAAATTTCAAGAATCTACAACAAGGTTATCGGGTCTATACTAGGGGACGGCTATTTCATGTCGTGGCTCATGTTACATCACCAAATAGAAAAAAAAGGCTGGTTCTGAAGCTTGGTGCTTGTTTCAGCCTAGGTAAGCAGCTACGGTGCCTGGATTCTTGACACATTACAGGCCCGAAACCTGCATA
>Ga0209208_10003020_pt1 | contig 24215 bp, 16 predicted proteins | sample S1TSphfallax_3_FD_187694 | JGI IMG/M metagenome (GOLD analysis project Ga0209208, IMG submission 187694) | Host-associated microbial communities from peat moss isolated from Minnesota, USA - S1T2_Fd - Sphagnum fallax MG (SPAdes) (version 2) | ecosystem: Host-associated > Plants > Peat moss >...
CAAAATAATAATTTGGAATTCAATTTTCAATTTTCAAGTCAAATAATTTCTTAAAATTTAAATTTAGAACTTCAGAATTCAAATATCAAATTTCAAGTTCAAATAAAAGTATTTAAAATCAAAATGTCGATTTTTAGATTCAATATTGTTTTTTGAATTGAATACTGATTTTTAGATTTGAAAATAATAATGTAGAAATCAAATATTAATTTTTAGATCAAATAAGTTTTTTGAATTTAAATAAAAATTTCCAGAATTGAACTGTCAATTTTCAGAGTCAAATAAAAATATTCAAAATTGAAATGTCCATTTTTAGACTCAATTAATAATTTTCAGACTGGAAGTATTAATTCTGAGAATCCAAAATAATAATTTGGAACTAAAATTTCAAGTTCAAATCAAATGATTATTTTAAAATTTAAATGAAAAAATTTCAGAATTGAAATATAAATTTTAATATTTATATTAAAATATTCAAAATTAAAATGTCCATTTTTTAAATCAATTATAATTTTCTGAATTGAAATACTAATTTTTGGATTCGAAAATATTAGTGTAGAATTCAAATATCAAATTTTAGATCAAGTAAGCCTTTTTAAATTTAAATTGAAAATATCATGTTCAAATCCAAAATCTAAAATTCAAATAATGTTTGAAACAATTGAAATAACAATTTTCAGATTTAAATAATAAATTCAAAGGTCAAATATTAATTTTGAGATTCATTATATGAATAGTATACATACGTATGAATATTATATATAATTTTAGTACATACATTAAAATACACCCCTATGTCATTGTAGAATACCTTTGGGATGTAACTAATTTGGTGATTATTGTGACTAATGGGACATATCAACCTATTGATGGTTGAAAATAATTGTAAAATCAATCCAACCAATAGGATGAAATTTCTAATAGTTGCATCATAGTTGTGAGAATGACCAAAATAGTTGAAATTTGATCTTGTAGTTGCAATATTCTCAAATCTAGTCGCAAATGACTACAAATCGCATGTAGTCGTAAATGGACTGGTTACATTTTGGCTGATTTCTACTAGTGTAAGTCCCATTATTGTTCACCATGGTGTAACAAAAAATTAAAAACAAATTGCACTCCACATTCCCTTGTCATTACCTTTAAAACAATTCATAACATGTTACCACAAGGATACCCAATACTCACATATGCACACTAAAGGTTTATTTAAAGGAAAATTTTACATTGCAAAATAAAATAAAATAAAATAATCTAAATAAAACATGCATGGACTTTTGTCAACAATTCCTCATGAAATAATGGTTTTTGTGATTTTAGTTATTTTATAAACATTTTACCATTAGACAAGGTTTCTTCATAAAAAATGATGTGCTTTCCATGAACGCCTTAACAAGACATTGTTTAACATAAAAAGGCATTTCCACAAATACTTCATAGCCATGGATTTTAACAAAAAGCAAGTAGTTTACCAAAATAATAAATTTGGGCTTGAAAAATTTCAACTTCTTGCATGCCCAATTTATTGCCTCCACCCAAACAATTCACATTAATTCAACTTGTGCTTTGAAGCTTTTGATGCAATATGACTTGAACATTCATGGGACAATATCCAACATTATTAATGTGCAATAAACCAATTAATCATTGAAGCTTATATAACTTTATAGATGGTGCTTGAAGCTTGTACTATGACAAAAAGATGTAACATAAGACGATTGTTACATTGTAATAAGGTTTAGGATCAAAGGTGATGCATTTGGCAATGGTTTTGATTAGTGCGAATAAGGTTTCAAATGGACACATGTTACATGAAAACTCATGGGATGGTGAAATGGCTCATGCCATAATAAGGTGACATGCAATGGGAAAAATCTCCATCCCATGGATGCCATGGCATGGCATCACATGTTACACAAAACATGTGGAGTCACATGTTTACATGGCAGTTATGTGGATGGGGATGAGGTGAGGCTGGGAGGTTTATTTTGGTGACATCATGTCGTGATGACAACAATTCCCTCACGGTGCATTTAATTTTTTAGGCATGTTTAACATTTGCCCTTTACTCCCACACAAAACTAATAATTGTAAGTGCAATTTTTGATCTAAGATTTTGTTTTAACATAATTTTTTATTACATGTTTTAATATAGCTAATGCATAGTCACATTCCAACTCTACTTGACTTATAAGTCAAACATTGACTAAAAACGTAGAGATCTGAGAATTGGAAATCAACTTGTGAATCTTCAAAAAGTGACACCTATCCTCTCTTTTTATGAGAACATAAGTTCTTTTAAAGTTCCTTACAAATCATCCATTTGTTGTTTTTATTCAAGTGTTCCTGACATAGATTAATAATAGATTTCCAAAACAATTGGATTGATCCAATGGAAAACCTTTGTTTATTCAATAAATCACATCACCAAATTTCGATTGATTTCCATTGGCTTGTTGTCATCACAATACATCATGTGCAATTGTGAGAACAACAAGCTAGGTAATGAAAAATGACCCTTAATGGGTCATATGATCATAGGATTGGCACCTAATGGTATGAGCTTGTAAGCATCCATTGTGAGGCAGATATGTGGAACACAAAACATTAAGCATTTGAAGACTGTCCCAAGACCAAGAAGTGCAACTACCAATTCATTGTTCCCAAAACCTCAGAACAACATTACCCACTGTCAATCCTCAACGTACAAAGCTGACATAATTTGATCACCCTGGAGAGCCACCTAACCATATGTGCAAAGTGCCTCTCAGCATTTGTTTAATGTGATGAATTTTCGCCATTTTGAAAAAAATACTAATGACCCAGCAGCCTGATCAAAGTTTTTTTCATGAAAAAAAGACCTAAATTTGAGAGATTTTGAAAACAAAAATTAAGAATCGTCAGATTTTTACATTATGCTTTGGTAGGTAGCCACAAAATAGAAGGCACCTATGAGCCTAGGAGGAACATTATGCCTTGTAATGTAAGTGCAAATATGAAAAACAAGAAAGTTTAGGTTTAATTTGTCTTACAAAGATCTGAAGCTCCTTACAACCCCTATTAGCAATTCACATACAAACAATCAAAATGCAAACCCCAAAAATACAATCCAAGTTTAAAAACTACTGAGAGTGATGTCTCCTGCCAATGGAAAACACAAGAAGAATACAAGACCAAAAAAAACAAAAATACCAAATGACCAAAAAGTTAAAAAACCAATGAAATGATTTCTTTCCTCAATTAAATCCAAGTTCAATAAACGTACAAACTCAAAAAGTTATGTCTCTTAAATGATAATGACAGAGCAAGAATCAAAACCCAAGAAACCCAGCGGCCAAAAATTGCAAAAACCAATACAAGTAGTTTCTTCCCCAATAGAAAGAAAAAGAAACGTGAATCCAAGACCCCAAAAGTGAAGCAAATAGCCAAACCACCCAAAATAATATCTAACCAAGTCAATGGAAAAAAGAATGAAAATAGAATCCAACCCGCTTCCCTTCCCAAAAACAAAAACCAAGTGACCCAAAAGCTAAAAGTTTGATCAAAGTGATTGATGTCTTTCCAATTAAATTCAACATGGTCACAGTACGTGTTGTTGCTCCTATTCATTAGCTAGTTAAGGGGTGCACCCAAAGCTTTTGTTTTTATTGCAAGGAGTCACTTTGATTAGCCATTCACAATTTTCTTTTGGAAACAATTCGAAGTATAGAGGTGCTTCCCTTTGGCACAGCTTTCTAAACTATGAAAGTTGAAGGTTGGGCAAAAACTATCAGATAAAAGTGTGGTTCTATTGGGAAAATCTTGGGGATCACATGGAGTACCTGTTGGGAAACTATGAGAACAGATTAGGAACACGGTGGGAATACCAATATCCGAAATAATTAAAACCCCACGACCCCTCCCCTCCAAAAGACGCTTGGAGTGCTGACATGCCCAAAATGAAGGCCCAAGCACGGGCTCTGATCGAGCGTCGCATGGGTCATTTTTTAAATACCCCCTCTTGGGGCCGTCAATTACACATGTACGGTAAAATATCCCTGGGTGCGCCCACCAGGACTTCCAGGGGGGCCCTAGTCACTGACCTAGGGGTAAATAAATCACAAGCGTGTGCTGCTATGGAACCTATCGAGCGTTTCTGCGGTAATAGGGTTCAGGGTTTCTCGTCTACAGATGCTGCGGCTCTCTCTCTCTCTCTCTCTCTCTCTCTCCCGGGGTGCCCCTACAAGCTTAGATCCAATTCCGATCCAATTCCGATCCAATTCCTATTGTTCTGTTTTTGTCAAACATGGTGCCTGTTGTAGTAGTGGCAAAATTCTGGGATCACTCTACTGCTGCATTAGTTCCTTTCTTGTCTACCGTCTGTGAAAAAATGCACTAGATCTGGCGTTTGTCAATTCGATCTCTCTCTACACATGTTTGTTCGCTGTGTGTTGAGGGTTGCTTTGTCGTCCTTTTTTAATGTGAGTAGGATTTCTGGTCGTTGCGCCATTTGCTGACTAATTTGTTAGGTCAGTGGTTTTCTGATTATGGTTTGGCGAAGTGAAAATGGGGTTGGGGTGTTGAGAAACGGAGGAGGAGGAAGAAGAAGAGGAGGCACACAGAGGAGCGCCGCAGCCAAAAGGGAAGCCGAAGAAGGTGGGAGGTTTTAGAGCGCAATGGGACTGATAGTTAGCATCTTCTCCAGAAGTCGGAATAACGACTTTGAGAAGAAACTGGAACATTTGTCGAAAGAGGAAGTAATGGTGCACACTCGACTAAAGCGGCGCACTCAGAACTGGAGGAAGCTTGCGAGAGCTTTGATCGTCTACTCTGTCATCGGCGAGGTTGGTTCACTTTCCTGTTTCTGCAGGTATCTCGAAGGTTTCCCTATCGTGATTCTCTCTTCAAATAAAAATGGGTGTTGGAAATCGATCGCAAAACACAAGGAGTTTGATGAAATTAGGTTTCGGGGTGGCAGGCGTTGCTTCTGGGGCTAGCGATACTCTCTACGAGATCGGTGCAGTTGCCATGGCAGGTGCGCGTTATACGGGTGCTTCCTGTTTTTGCATTGCCGGCGGTTGTCACGCTGCTGTATTCCGGGTGTGCAAGTTACAATCGAATGAGTGAGCCTTGTTTCTTCAGGACCTTTTTTTGTCTGGAGGTCTTACATTTCTTTTAGTGCACGCAATTTTTCTTGTGAACCTCAGCCTTCCTCCTTCTGCTATTTCTCCTTTGCTAAACTAAGGTGGATATCTGAAAGGCTGGTTTATTGGCAGGGGATCGCAAGGATCATCAACGTCTGGAAAGATTGAAAGCTGAACAGCAAGAGAAAATCAATGAATTGAAAGAGAAGACTAACTATTACATCACACAGCAGCTCATTCAGGTGAGAACACAGGGCCATGGTTTATTTTCTGCTGTGCTAATGGTGAAGATTTCTCTGCAATGGCCCTTTCATGCAACTGGTTTGAATTCAGTTGAATTTTGTTTCTTTCTCTGTCAGACATAGGTGCTTGTACTTTGTCTGTCTGCTTTAGCTGTACTTACCCCCGGCATGATGTGAGAAACTCAGGTAAATTTATAAAGAGAGTAGGGAGACTCTGATATTCTGAGTTTGGTGGGCAGCGTTATGATCCTGATCCAGAGGCAAAAGCTGCAGCAGCAAGTATCCTAGCATCTAAGTTGGGAGCAGAGTCTGGTCTTAAATTGGCACTGGCTGCAGGCCTTACCAATAAAGAGGAGCTGACTGGAACTAGCAGTGGAAGTGATGCAATCCCAGGCTCTGGTAAAATCTGGGTCACTGATAAGGGAAAGTCAATGGGGATGAGAAACCGCAAGCCACAAGGGCATCAAGGTAGTGCTGGGAAAGTGACATCACCTGATATACAGAGAGTGGAGGGACCACCACAAAACAGACAAGGAACCCAGGAGATTTGGGAGGATGAGCAAGGTATGGAGTTGGCACCTCCTCAGAGCAAGCCAGGTAATGGAGGCTGGATTGCACGGCTTGCAGCTATGCTTGTTGGGGAAGACCCCACTCAGTGCTATGCTCTTATCTGCCAGAAGTGTCACATGCATAATGGTAAGGAAGCAGGAGTTTAATGCACTGTGCCAACATGTTTTCAATGTCTCCTCATGTAATGTGTGTTGCAGCTCTCACTTTTTGAAATTGCTTGATTTATGTTAGCACCTGGCACTGTGTGGCTAGTTCATTCCCCCAAGAGCATGGGCACCAACATTTAAATATTTGCATAGCAGTTGAAAGGCTGCTCATGTTGGTGGAAGTGTAGTAAACAATGACATTGGCTCAAAGGCTGACTTTTAACATGGTGGGGCTGCTATCTTGTGTGATTTATGAGCAGGGCTGGCAAGGAAAGAAGATTTTCAATACATAACCTACTACTGTCCACACTGCAGTACTCTCAATGGCTCTCAGCAGGTAGGAGATAATGGGGTTGAAACCAACAGAGGCCTTGATGGGTTGTCAACTAGACCACTACAGTCAACAGAAATGTCTCCAGTGGGAGCCAACCCTAGTACCCATAAGGGGGAAGATCCAACAACACAGAGTCCAGCTGATAGCATTTATGCCTCTGGTGTAGAATTGGGCAGTGCTGAAGATACCATAGTTGAAGATGACACTTCACAACCTACCTCCGAAGAAGCTGAAGGAAATAGTTAGTGACATGAGGGAGGGAGGGAACAGTACATAGAGAAAAATCCTCACAGCTCAATTGACCAATACCAATGTGTCTGATATGGGTAGAGCATGTCTTTATTTTTATTTTTTGGTACAAATGAAGAGCATGTTTGAATTGGCTTCACATATTTGAAGTACACAGAATTTTTTTCTTTTCCTCTTGCTTTTTCAGCTCAGAAGAGCCCTCTGTAACCAGAGTAATTTCAATCAGAATCTTACTGCCAACAGCAAAGAGTTCATTCCATCTTGGTATGTTGTTGCACATGCAAAGTTGTGTCTTCGTAACAAGCACTGACAAAGGAAAAAGATGCAGTGCCCCAGAAGATGGCGGAGAGGAAGAAGATAACAGAAAAGAAGCCTAATTCTGTGACTTGGATTTTAGGGTGAACTTACATCACAGAAGATTCAATTCCCAAAATTTCCTTGCTCAAGAATATGGCCGGGTTTGTCAAGATCTTGATGAGAAATTTCCATTTTTGCATTGGATTTCAGTCATAGTTTCAAGCTTGTGTTGCATCATCATTGTGTGTGTAATGGAGGTGGAAGGACTGCAGTAGCTGATCATAGGAGTGGAGTGAAAGTGGGACCCAATCCTGATCTCATTCAATGAACACAGTGAGCTGGTTATAATCTTTCAACAGTATTTAGGAGTATTTTAGTTTTCAACATGGAACCTTCAAATTTGATTAACTAATTATTTGATAGACATGTGCTGATGTTGCCTTTGTACTACAATAGACTGCATCATTGGATACTAGTGTACAAGCCATTTCCTTTGTTTGGGTGTAAATGATCTCCATGTAAGAGCTTCATCTTTATAACGACTCCATCATCAAAATTGACCTACATAATATATTTCAGATCAAGTATAGCATTTACATGCTAGTTTGGGGTTGTAGATGTCATTTAGGCCAACAAATTTACACAAAATCCTATGCTTGTTAAAGACCCTGTAGTTATAATGATTGATCTAATGTGATTGGATTTAAATAGTCTCATCTTCTACTATCTCATTTTCCATGATTATGAGATTGAGAAAGAATTGTACACCATGTTGGACGTGGTAAACATTGGTAGAGGCCCAATAGACAGTGTGGGTGGAGATATTGTAAGTTGAACATGGTGATGGTGACCATTGATGGATGTGATTTACAAATTTGTGAATGTAGTGTGATGAGACGGTTTAACATGTGACATTTTGTGGGGCATGGAGGTTTTGGGTTGTTGAACATGGTGGGATTTTGTTGATTGGAGTAAAGAGGGGAACTAGATGCTTACTATATACATGCTTGCAAGTGTGTATGTTTTGACTTCAAGTTGATGATAGTAATAAGTGATTGTAAGATAAATAACAAGGAAAGGGAGGAAAAAAGGGAAGAATTACTATGTAAGAGAAGGGAAGCTTGTTTGGTGTTTTTGTTGTCATGAAAAAGGAGGGGCAATTACATCAAAATCTCAAATATGGATGGAATGACATGACGGCACTAGAAAATGCAAGACATTAAAAACCCTCTTACAAATAATGTGAGTGTCAATGTATTGACCTATCCAACACTCATATGTAATGTTGCAAGGTTTGATTAATGTCAATGCAAAGTTTATTTACAATAAATTTGGACATTTTTGCTTGTAAGTGATTGAAACTAGATTCCTAATAATATGTGACCCTTCTCCTAAAAGGTTGTGGGTTCAAAGGTAGGAAGGAATGGTAGTGCATGCATCATTATACACCCCTTATAAACTTTGTGAACGTTAATGGATAGTTCTAAGAAACGCATAATTCATGGACTTTGTGGTCAACAATTGTGTTGACTTGAAGTTGAAGATAATAACTTTGCATGTGTTGATGGTTTTAAGCATTGCTTAGTTCATGGACTCCAGGTCAACACGTGCTAACTTGAATTGAAGTTCATAAAAATTGTTCAATGGTGCATGTAATCATTCCTTATTGATTTTGAACATTTAACCTCTCCAAAGATAGGCCACAATATTACCATTAGCCTAGTTTCATTGACAAGTAGTAGTGTCCAAATTTATTTTAAATAAACTTTGCACCAACATCAATTGACATCAATCAAACCAAATGAATGCCACACATGTCACATAACATAACATTCACAAATTTTGTAGGGAGTTTTTAACATCCTATACCCAAAGCTTCATAAAAAAATGGATGGAATAAACTAAGGGATTATTTAAATGTCACCACCCAGGCCAATCATAATTTTTTTTAAAAACATTTCCTCTTGTTGGGTGTCTAACAAGGCTTTTTCGTATTTCTAATTTGCATCAATTTCATGTTGTAGTGCAACAATAATAACTCTTTTGTTGTCATCTAAATGCTTTGATCCATGGTGGGAAATGGTCGGTGTTTAAAACAATAATGTGGTCTCATGAATTGACATGGGTATTATAGCATGCAACATCTTTATGAATTCACATTACTTCTTGAATGATTTTTGCAAGGGAGACCAATAGAATTTTTTTGGTGGCAATACACAAGTGTGTGTATTTTGTTCTAGTTTTCAAAGTGTGTTTTTATGGCTTGAATGATTCTTTATAAGCATTGTTTTTGTGAAAGTGCACCTCTTTCTTTCTCTTCTCTCTTGGATCTTGTTCTATATCAACATCATAATTTTGTTGTTTAAAGAATGATGTCAATATTTGCTTTGAGGAAGTAGGGTTTCAATTTTGGAATGCCACAAACAAATTTGGTCTCATAATGTGTACTTGAAACACATTCATATATGTTTCCATTTTGCTATTGTGATTCATCTTTGTTTAGGTTTTCAATTAATTGACTTATGTTTCTTTTGCGGGGCCTCTTTTTAAGACGATGAAAACATTGCACAAGATCATGACAACAAAAGGACAAAGGTGATGCAAATGTATTAAAAGGCAATAGGACTAACCAACAAACCCTACATAAATAGTTGGTTGTTTTGTTTTTCCTTCCTTGTATTTTGTTCCTTTTCATATCTTGTGGAATAAGTATGCACCACTATTGAACAAGACACATTACTAAAAGAAGCATCAACCAACCATTTCAACAACAATTTTTTAACAATCAAATATAAAGTTGTTCTTTAGGTTTTAGAAAATGAAAAGAACTTCAAATCACCAAAGTTTTTTTTTCATGTGCAGAGATTTTTTTCAAAATTTTAAAAGGCATTGGCATTGTACAAATTTCAAAACCTTTATAGATTAGGAACTTGAAGAATTTCCAATTTAATCAAAGGTTTTTCCATATCAATATTGAATGTGCGAAGAGATTAAAAAAGGTTTGAGTTAGGTTTTGGCAAGACATGTAACTTATGTTTATAGATGACATATGTTTGTTCACTTGGAGGATCATTTATGTTGGCTATATGATGTTAGTTTACTTTGATTTATGAAACTAAGGATGGTGCAAGATAATGAACCACAAAGATTTCAAACATGTTTGGATTTTTTTAAATAGTTGTTGAAGGCACGTATGGTGGAGCACAATGCATGTCTTTGCTACCTACACTTGATAAACATTGTTATGTGTCAAACTTTTAAAAATAAATTCTCAATGGGTAAAAATAAGGTAAAAGGAGCCAACAACGACCTCCTAAGTTGTTGTGACTAATTTTAAAAGGATGATGTGGCAACATGGGATCACTTGAGGTTGAAAAATACTAAAACAATGTTGATCAATGATGCTTGTTTATATACATTGTTTCACAATCTTTGAAAACATCGGGTTTTGATTTTGAAAATGTGTTGAAAGATATTTTATATTTGTTGGATTACTTTCAAACTTAACTAGATGTTATATTGGTATATTAAAAAATGTGTATCGCAAATACAACACACATTTTCAACATTAATTTGATGTATTAGACTTGCAAACATGTCAAATAAACATTGATTATAGTAATGTTGGCTCCTTTTATCACGATTTGACTCCAATCTCTATGAAGGATGGAATCATAAATCAAGCAAAATTACACCCTATACAAGACACCAAACCAGCCCTCAATTAATTGTCCACTAAATTGCTAGGAACCTCACTTGAATCACACTTTTGAAGATTTTGATGACACTAAATATAATATGGGGTTCACCCAAGATCTAATGGAACATGCATCACCTCCAAGCCTACCACCATCAAAAGAAGAAGTACAAAATGGAGATAACAAAACAAGCAATGATGATAATGACTTGGATATCCTTGAAGATTTTTGAACTCTTATTATAAGGTTTCATCTTGAAAAACAATTACTATTTCAAATCATAACTATAAATTCAATTTTTACATTTTTCGTTGTCTTATATTATAAACTACAACTTTTATCAATACATCATGTAGATTATACCCCATTTATGCGATAAAGGACTTTTATTTGGTTTTTAAAATTTTAAACAATTTTGAAATTTTCTTCGATTTTTTTAAATATTAAAATACCACGTTTTCAAGACTATGAGTGTTTTTGAATGTGACTAATAGGTTCTTATCATCTTTTTCCATCAAAACATTTTTATTATATGAAGCTTTTTGATAATCCTTTGTAAATTTGACTTTTAATGCAATAAGGTTTGCTTTCAAATATCCTAAACTAAAATTTATCCTAAAATTTGATCAAATTTATTTTTTGGTTTGAATTTCTTAACATCCATATGAATGAAAAATTAACAACTTGCCATGATTGCCATGGTTTCAAATGGAAAAACATAAATATTTATCTAATTTTGATTAGTTATGTCTATGGTTTGATGTCCTCTTTGAATTGTGACTACACCCATTGTAAAGCTACAAATATCCTACCATTATGAAGACATGGAAAACATTTTTAAAATTGTCACCTCTTTTCTAAGTTTTTTTCCTCACCAACCAATAGTTTAACATGGGTGAATGGGTGTTTGATATTCATCAAACTTTCTTCATGTTCTCATTCGAATCATATAAAGACATAGGTGCACCACCTTATCAAATGTGTGTTTCATAACAAGTCTAATATCACACCACCTAATGAATTTCTCTAGCTAAAAACAAGAAGCTTGTGATTTTGCTTCTAAAAATCTATCATGATCATTGTGAATAGCCTTTACACTTTTTACTATGGGGTGAAAACACATTACAATGACCATTTTTAGGCCCTTTTTGGTATTATATTATAATATACATACCTCCCAAAATGTGTTGCATTTAATTTTGGGTTTGAATTACAATGTTTGGGCATTAGAATTATAAATTTCACAAAACTAGTGTTATCTAATATTATTTGAAGTAAATCAATTTAAGAACCATGGGTATATTTATGGTATACATGACATAATAGATATCAAACATTCATTTAAAAACAAACATACATAGTATCAAACATGTGTTATTATGTGTGTATTGTCAATAAAAATTTGTGTTTTTTTGGGGTGTGTATTTGCACTAGATATTTGGTTTCATCAATCATTCAATAAATGTTTGAAAATGGATTCTATGCATTGGACCAACTCATAATGCTTATTACCTTGCATTTCAAAAATCATTATTTGTTAAAATTTCAATAATTTACAATGTACTTGTGCTCGACACCCTAAAAGACCCTCATTTGTAAGATGAAAATTATCAAAATTTCATATAGTTCACAAACATGTTCCAAACTATTTAGAATCACATGTGAAATTAATATTACAAATTTCATAAACGTTAAAAACAAATTCAATTGGAGTATAATTGGAGTAAAAATTTACAATTATAAATATTTTTTTCTTACAAATATATTCTAGTCCATCATGATATACATATAAAATATTTAGTTTTTTTTCTTCTATGCATTAGGTTATGTTCTACCATAAATATACAAAAAAAAATTGTGACATGTTTAGGCTCAAAAACACACTAAAAATAAATTACAATACATGATTACATAAAGGTTGTCATTATACAACATGCTTTCACCTTATGGTTTAGAATAGTGTTTTGTGAATAATTGGGTTTGCTAAATACTCATTGATGGTTTTTGTTTTGGTTACTTGAAGCCTAGTTGGACATGGATGAATGTCATGCAGCCAAATTGGTTTGAAAAGAAATAGAGAAACATCAGGTACTTGATCTTGAATTATAGTTGGATCCCTTGGATTTGATAATTGTGACAATGCATTAGTTACCGAATGTGACTTTTCGGGTTTGTAGACAACCAAAAAAATCATACTCCAAAAACAATAGTAGCCATTTCGCTATGCGACCTAAAAGTTGAAGCTTCTTGAATAAAATAGCACCATGTGGTCAACATAAAATATGAACTTGTTACCCAAAAGGTCATGACAAAATTTATGTAGTCATAAACCATCGCCAATGCTTCATGTTCCATCGTAATGTAGTTATTTTCCACATTATCGAGAAGTCAGGATGCATAAGCAATTGGTTGATCGCATTTGCTTGTTGGGTTTTGTGTTAACATGGCATTAACTGCCAAATTGGATGCATCCGTATGAACATGAAATTCCAAATCCCAACGAGGAACAATGAATATTGGGACCTCAATGTACCTTTGTTTGATGGCCTCCCATGTGACTTGACATTTTGGAGTCCATTCGTATGCCTCAATTTTCCAAAGGAGTTTGGTGATGGGGGCCATAATAAAGGCAAAGTCATGATGAAACATTGATAAAATTATGCCATGCCATTGAAGACTTGGATATCCTTAGGGGTTTTTGGTACCGGCATGTTGATAATGGTCAATATATTGTTGGGATCGAGTAATTTGCATTCCTTGGATACAATCTATCCAAAAATAACTCTAGAAAAAACCATAAACATGTAGTGATCAAGGTTAAGGCTAATGCCATATTCACGGCATTTGTCAAAGCATAAACGAAACTTCCCCAAATGTGTGTTCATGTTGTTATACACATTGAAATCATCCAAAAAGAACTTCATAAAAATGCCAAGGTATTCGTAGAAAGTTGTACTAACTGCACATTAGTGAGTAGGTGGTGCATTCTTTAAACCAAAAGGCATCACAACCCACAAGAAAGCTCCCCATTCTGTAATGAATGCAATTTTGTATTAATCCTTGAAAGCAATGAAAATTTGATGGTAGTCGAAAAATCCATCTAGGAAATAATAAACTTCGTAACCAACCACCATATCCAATACTTCTTCCCTTAATGGTAAAGGATATGGATCCTTTTTGGTTGTAACATTTAGCTTTCATAAATCCACACAAATATGTAGTTTGTCATTTTTCTTAGGGACAACCACAATTGGTGAAAGTCATGTAGCCTCCTCCACTGGAGTAATAAAATTGATAGTTAACAATTTGTCCAAGTCTTGTATAATGGTTGTTGCATAGTTTGGATTCATGCAATACCATGTTTGATGTGCAGGTGGTATGTTAGTATCCAACTCAATTTGGTGTTGAGCAATGTGAGGAGGGATACTCGTGAGATCCTTATAGTTCCAAGCAAAAATATCCTTCTATTCCTTAAAGAGCTATTCAATTTGAGTAGTTATAACCAAATCAAAATCGTTATTGATTTTAATGATTTTCGATTTTGCTTCAATCCCTAAGTTTAAGTTATGGACTTGAGCTTCTTCCAACAGATTCCACCTCCACATGTGATCTTCAAATCTTTGACCTTGAGGTGTGTAGGAGTATCATCCATTGTAATGTCGCTTGGAACATGTGGAAAGTCAAAGTTTAGTTCCTCATAACTAAACTCCAAAGTGTTGACTTCTGCAAGAATCATTTCAATTTTCAATAAGGAAAATATTCCAATGGTGAAGAGGTCTAGTTTTGCTGCCAACAATACTTCCATCAATGAAATCATAACCCATAAATTCCTTAGGGCGTTTGGTGTCATCATCCAACTACTCGGTAACTTGAATGATTTGGGAAGTTCCATTGCCTTCAATGGTGATTTGGTTCTTTCCCTAATCATGTAGCACCTTGGCATTTTTAAGCCAAGGTTTCCTTAACATCATAAAGTAGTTTTGATCACCATCATTTTGTCTCATGATTGTGAAAGTGGCAATGTATGGGATTTTTTGTACTTGGAATTTAACATCTTTGATCAATCATAGTGGTTTGGTTAAAGATTGATCTATCATTTTCAAGTTATAAGGAATTGGACTAGGAACCTAAAGTCCCAATCTTTTCTTGAAACTATCAGTAATGATGTTTATTATTGATCTTCCATCTAACAATACATCCTCCACAAGATTTTTACCCACATAAATTGGAATCACTACCATGTGTGGATCCATATCAATAGTGGTAACTATGGTAGATGGCAGTTTAGGCAAAATAAAAATTTTGCTAGGAAAAAAATTGGCTAAAACGTATTGTTTAAAGTCTAGAGCCAACCGAAAAAAATTGCGCCAAAGTGATTGAGTGTTTACTTTCCAGAAGCTGATCTTTTAATGCTTTCACCAATAAATCAACTTTGGTTGATCTTACCGATTTTGAAAAATTGATAGGTTCCATTCTAATTTTGGATGTTCCAGTTTCGATTGGAGAACATGGTAAAGACATAGGAGGTTTTTTGTCTTGAATCTCCTTTATTGTAGCTTCAAAACTTTTTTGAAGGTTCTCCTCCTTCCAATCTTGGGTACACTTGGCTTTGTATGGTTCCTTCTCCTTAAATGCCATAGTCATAGGTACTTTGTTTCTTGTTATCATTGCCATGACCATGTTAATAGTAGCATCTTCATTATTTGTTTCGATTGGGGGCTGCTTATTTGAAAACATTGCTTAGTCTGCTTCCTTATGAAGACAATGCCAAATTTTACGATTAGTAGAGAAACAAATTAAACATTGGTTAATTTGATCGTCTGAATTTTTGTTTCCCTAGTTCCAATTTGAATTTTGGTTAGATTGAATTTTGATACCCTTCTATGGTATTGAAACTTCATTGATAGATGTTATTGGTTTGTCCTTCAACCGATTGTTGGGATTCTTTGAATTCCAATGGCAATGCTCCTTGGTATGATTTGGTTTGTGACTGTGGCCACAAATCAAATCCTTTTTGTTGTCCTTCTTTGATTTATTGGGAGGTTCCAAGATTTTCCACTGATCTTTAACATTGCTCATGTTTTTTTCATAGTGGACAACAATTAATAGATTTTAAGGCAACATAGACTTGTTCATATGTTTGAACAATTTATATTGCTTGTAAAAATCATTCTCCAATTTCACAAAAGTGCAATTTAGATTAAATTGCAAGAAATTCTTTCCCCATTCCAAGATGGTGTCATGTAGAGTTTTAAAAAAACAAATTAATGATATTTGCATTGTCTTTTTCTTCATTTGCATGAATGGCCTTTCGGAAAACCCAAAGATGAGCATCCAAATTAGTACCCTCGTGTATAAAGTATGAAAGAGACTTTCAAGTCAGGTGAGGTGTTGGGCCAACAAGTCCCACATACCAATTAAGGTATGCAACATGTTGAGAACTTTTGGGAGGTCCATTTTTTGTGAGGTCCATCATGTGAAGGTCGTCCATCTTCATCATTTAGAAGATCTCCATCAAGGGTCCACCTCCTAGTATTCCATGAGTTACTAGTATAGTGTGGAAACATTTTCCACCACTTGTTGCCTTTTATAATATCGTAGCGGCTCCAACCAAAACAAGTTCTAATGGTACTGATTTCAATTTTTATTGTCCTTTAATTGAGGCATTGATGCCAACCAAAACTAATTCCAAACTTGGTTTTGAAGGAACAAATGTCAACAAATCTTCGATCTTTATTTGAATTCGTCTTCCATGGCGTCATTAGTGCCGAAACCAAAACCCTATTTGTTGGGTTGCGTACAACAATTCCCTCAATAGCAAAAATCATTGGGGTAGCCACAATTGATGGGGCTATAATAATGGTGTGTGTATGGTAACACAGTACACACCTTCCACCCATCATAGACCATGGTGTAGACATCCTACCCAAGGGATCAATGTTTGAACCATAAATGTAGTTGATATTGAAATTGATTAACAAATTCGGTATTATCGGGTTTCCAATTGGCATTTATCCAACATGAGGTAAACTAGATGGAAACAAAAAAATTGGTGTTGGTACTATCGAAAAAGTAGATGACAATCTTGGATAAGGCATCACAAAAGTGGAAAAAGGAACATAACTTGGGTGTCCAAAAATTTGGCTTCCTTTATAGGGACAATTTCCTATAATAAGACCTTTTCCATGACAAAAAATACAATCACGGTGAGTGATTGAAGTAGAAACCTCTACATTATGGATAAAGGCAAATGGTAACTTGTGGTGAGGTTCTTTCGGATCCTACAAACTCATTCTTGAAGAGTTGTCTTATTCATCAGCTAATTTTGACTCTCTTTAAAATTGTTGTAAAACTTCAAGCCTTTTATGGACTTGAATCATCTTGAGATCTTGGGCTTCATAATTCACTACAGGAATTTCATTAGACCCAAAAATCAATCAAGTCGGGTCCCGCATAGGTTCCCCATAATCATTGGTAGAATATTCAACTAGTCCAATCAATTAACTCCTTTGGTTCCCAATTCTGCCTTTTCAAGAACATTCTCCAACTCCTCATTACTATGAAATGTGGTTACGTCTCCCTTTGTTGCCATTGGTAGCAATAATTCTGGTTGAAAACCAGACTACCTCTAGGATTTGCTTATAACATTTCATCTAACTTTTTTTTCATACTATGTGTAAACATGGTTAAAATAATGAAATGGTTTTCATAATTAATAAAATTAATAAAAACCCACAAATTTATAATAGAACAAATATTCTATCAAAAACTCAAAATTGAACACAAAACTTGAAATACCAGTTTGGTATTCGTGGTATGGTCACCAAATGTTAAAGCCACCCAAAGTATCTTGGGTGGTTGTTTGGTTTTTGACAAAAAAAAATCAATATTGGGAGAAAGAAAACAATATTCTTTCCCAATACCTTGTGAATACAAATATGTAGTATATTTTTGAATACAAATAATATTAAAGTATACTTGATTTTATAGTAAATACTAGAAAACATTTGCAATAATGTGATAAGATAACATTTGATATTATCTAAGTGTAATTTAAACAACAATTATAGAAAGACATAATCTAGAAGATGGCAAATGGAAAACACTTGCAAAAATATTATTAAACAAAACAACTCGTAAATATTTAAAAATAACTCTTTTCATATTCAAAAACGTAGACATAACTTAAATGATTTAAGCTTTTTTCAACAAGATATAAAAAGATGTTAGAAAATATATATTCCAAAGGATCAAGACGGTCCTCCTTAAATACCCCAAAAGGGCACCGAAAATCCAAAATAAACTAGAAGTCCATTAAGTCCTAACTAACTATCAAAAATAAACAACTGGAAGTAAATTAACAGTCAAAAAAGTTTAGTCGAGTGACACAATTCCACGATCAATTTTGGTTTCAACTTAACTTGTTTTAATAGGTAATCCTAGTTTCAATAGTCAATATACATTTACTTGATTCCAATTTTGGTAGTACCTTTGCATTTTTGGTTACCTATTTCCATTTTTGGTTATAAAATAACAAAAAAATTAAGTAAAAATCCTAAATTATTTTTTCCCGCTAACATCTGAACATAAAAAATTTATGGTTGCAAGAAGGTTTGAACCACAAGTTTTTAAACCCATATGTGAGTCCATTCAAAATGTTGGAAAATAAAATTTTCGACATTTATAAATTTGAATTATCATAAAACCTTAATATTCATCCCATATTTCATGTTTTGTTTTTGAAACCAGTCGCCCATGATGCCTCAAGGCCTGATCAAGAACATTTAATGCTGGTTGAGGATTTGCATGGTTGGGATATGGAAGTAGTTTATAGTGTTCGGACTCGGAAGGGCGCTCCTGACTTCCAGCACTATAGAAGGGTAGAGGGGCGTGCTAGAAGTCCCGGGATTAGACTAGGAAGAGGGAATAGTAGATCAAGCTTGAATCTACATCCAAAACAAACCACAAAGTGGTTTTAGTTCACATTCGGGAACACCCTTAGGTGTTGGGACAAGCCACGGGCACTTTGACACACAAGACTCACCACGGCCCGGACTCGGGGGAAGCCACCACCTTCCCCCATATAGTATTCTTTGCAACACTCTGCTGAGGCTACATCCAAATGACTCTTTTTCCCGGGACTCCCAAGTTGGAGTCTCGAAATTGTTTCGAAACTGTCTCGATTGGAGTCCCGGGACTTTGGGAGCTCATAACTCCCGACTGCAGAGTCTGATCGCAACAAGGTCTAAACCAAAGTTGTAACCCTCGTCGAGATCTTTCCAACGCCGTGTTGCACTTTAAATTCGGAGGTCGGGAAGATGTCGATTCCCGACTTTTAGTGGGCGGGAGTCAAAATGCCCGTTTGATTCCCGGCCCTTCTTTTGCCCATAGCTTGGGCTGCAGATGTCCAAATGACCAATGCGAGGCCATTTTCGATATCTACGCTTCAAGACCTTTTCAATGACATCAATAACACCTCAATGTGAGGTGTTTTGAGCCTTGTTGTCGAACTCTAAACATTCGGGAGTCCCGGAGGACTCCAAATCCCCAACTTTGGGAGTGTTGGGCTTCACCCCCACACTTGGCCAAAGTGGGGTTGCGACACCATGTATGTTGAAATAGTGGAAGCAAGGTTGGGTAAGTTTGAAGACCAATATGATTAATTTGAGGAATAAACAAATGACTAGTGTGATGTACATGATGATGGATATTGCATGTAATATCTTATTTCATTGTCCCACACATGGCTATGTAATAAACATATTTTTTCCAAATTAAATGTGTGTTTTAATTTTCCGTGGTCAAAACCCATGATAATGCCCCACACTAATTAAACATGGTTTGAACTAATGTTGCATGCCCTAACAAACTAAGATATACATAGATTTTTATCACTAATGCAAACCACTTAAGTGACCTAGTTAGGTGGAATGGGAATGGTTTATTCAAGCATAAAGACAAATTAGGCAGCCAAAGATGATAAATAAATAAAAATTATGGGACCATTGTTGTCAGTCACTACAAAACCACCTTGGTGGGCCTATAGTGGATTATACCCACTCATGTTAGTAATTAGTGGTTTGCCACTATGATAAACCACCCAAAGTCAAATTGGGTGGTTGAACATAATGGTGTAATTACATGGTTTCCAATAGTGCATTTGTTTAAAGCAAATAGGGGATTTTTAATTGCATATGACAAAAATGACTTAAACATAATTGCATTGGCTAATTGTAAATAAAATAAAATAAATTATTGTCTAGATGTGTAATTAAATATCCAATGAAATATTATTTATTGTTTAAATTTTTTAATTTGATTCAAGGATTTACATAATTAAAATTTTAAATTTTCATTATGACTAGGATAGATTTCAATGGGTGATATTAAACAACAAATGGGTGTTTGTGGATGAGCACCCATGTATTTCATTAATAGAAATTAACCAAAATGAAACCACTTTATTTGCAACTACATGTGGACTATTAATTGTTTGTGATTAGTTTTGAAAATATTTGCAATGATAAGATCAAGATTCAAACTTTTGGTCATTTTTAAAATTTTGATGCTACCAATGATGGTAGCTTATGAGCATCTGAATGTGAACATCATGAGCTCATCCACATGAGCTTGGAAGAATTTATGAATGGAATATTATTTATTGCATAGATGGAATATTTCACAAATATTTCTTGCAACATCAATGGAATATTCTTTGAAAGGCATGAAAAGAAACGTAACTTTTTATGATTTTTCAAAAAAATTATATTTTGATTCATGTATTTAGCAAAAAATATTAAAAGATGATTTAAAATTTGTATTTCATTAATGGTTTGTTCCCAAATGGTTAAATCATCCTAAGGAATATCATCATTTTGGATGCATAAAAATAATCTATAAAATATATTGCAAGGGAATTATATAACAAAAACATGAATCAACATACCACGAACAATTGTTTTAGTGGTTAATAAATATTTTGAAGTTGGTTTGTGTTTTAACACAACATATTGTTCTAGTAATAGCTAGTATATAGTAGTATTAAAAATGATTGATGCATTTTTTGTCCCCATCAAACATTTGATAGGAATTACCCTTTCAATGCATGCCCAACACTAGTTAGGGGCAATACTTGCCCATAATCCAACCAATAAATTTGATTAATGAGTTATGTATTATTCTAAACTATTGAATTCTATTGAAAAACATTATACTATTACAAAAAGAGGCTTTTGGTTTATGCCTTACACAAGTTTAGACATTACATGTTAGGTAACAAAATTGTGTTTTATATCGATCGTATGGCTTCAGTGTATTTAGTTAACAAGGAACATGTTTTTGGCAATAATTAGTTAGATGGCTAATAGCATTCATGGAGTATGATTTCAAGATTATGTACAAGCTTAATATATCTCATTTAATGGCAGATGCATTAAGTGAATTACCCAACAAATCTAAACTTGTTATAATAACTAATCAAACCTATGATGTTCATTTATTCACATTGTAGCTTGAGTGACCTTACATAACGTTTATGAATATTTGTTAGAGGAGTGATGCTAGAGATATTTATTATTTCAAAAATACAGTATGTAACCTAGAGAGCTAAACCATTTTTTTTTCAAGGAGTATTGTATCAATTTGGAGAAGAAAACATGTTCCATCAAGTCTTACAATTAAAACAAGTACCCACAATGTTGCAAGAATTACACGGAGGAGTTGCAAGAGGATTTTTTTCCTTTGACATCATTGTGGAGAAGATCTTGGATGAATTTTGGAAATGTTAGTATATATATTAGCTAATGATTATTTAAATGGTATATTCAGAGTATTGAATTTTTGAAATAGTTTGTATATAAGTAGGAAAAGAGGAAAAGAGGAACAATGAAGATTTTTGTTTTTTGTTTTTCTTTTCAAACTTAAAATGGATAACGGAACATTTTATTTTCAATAAATGTATTCTTTAAAGTTTTGCAATTTGAATTTACATTTATTTTAAAATTATACATGGGATTCAAATCTTTACTTTGAATGTACATTTTGTTTTTTTAAACTTGTTACTTATAATAACAAAACTTTAAAAAGCCTTGATGGGAATATTTAAAAACACATCAACAATGTGTTTGTACATTAATGTTCCCTTTTATCAGTTGTAAATATCCATATCACTTGAACTTGGGAAGCTTGACAAATTACACAAATTTTGGGTCCCACCAATAAAATATACATTTCTTAGTGCCTTTTAGTAATTATTGTTAGTGAATTTATATTGTCCTTTAATTGAATAAGTTTCATGTTCTTAATGGGGCCAAAATCATTGTAATTCCTAAAAAAATCATAACATCTTTGATGTAATATATCATTAAAAACTTCTCGTCAATATTCATGTATTGTTCACATAATTTTGAAATCCATTTTTAATTCAATAGGCCTTCACAAAAAAAGAAGTTTACGATCAAAACTTCCATGTGCTTATTGCTTAAAGAACTTTTAAAGGCTTATTAATTACAAGTGAACTACAAGTTAATTAAGAATGAACTAATAGTTAACTATGAATTATGGATGAACATTCATATGAATGGATTCCATTTGTTGTGTGAAAATGATTTGCACAACAAAAAAAAAGGTAGGCGATAAATGTCATTAAAATTTTTAGGCAAGCTTGTGAACAAATATATGTGTACAAATATAAGGGCATGAATATTGGATTACGCAATGGGGTTTTAACAAGAGGTTAAATAATAAACAGGAACTAGGTAATAGGCATTAAATAGTAAGGTTGTTGCCTTCTAATGACCAAATGCATCAAGAAGAAATAAAATATGATTATTTCAAACATAATAAAAAACAAATGTAACTAAGAGAGTTGTAGAACATAAAATCATGGTGAATGTGAATAACAAATGAATGGAAAGGAACACAAGACCGCATGGATCAAAACAAATACAAGACCACAACAATTAGAAGGAACACCAAGACCATGATGACCAAAAGGAATACAAGACCATGGTGATTAAGATGAACACAAGACCATAATGATCTATAAGGACACTAAAAACATAATGATTAAAAGGAACACAATACCACAATGATAGTTAATAACACAAAAATATGACCATCAAGACAAACACCAAAACCATGGTGCCCATGAAAAACACCAAGAAAACAATAATCAAAAGGAACATTAAACCATAATGATTAAGAATAACACCAAGCACATGATGATCAAGAGGAACACCAAAAGCATGGCAATTAGGAAAAAACAAAAATATGTTGATTAAGAGGAACACAAGAACATGATGATGAAAAACACTAAGACCGTGGTGATTAGGAGGAACACAAAGACCACAATGATAAAAAGGAACAGTAAACCATGATATTTAAAAGGAACACCAAGATTACAATGTGGAAAACTAAAACCAGGACGATTAAGAAAAACAATTTGTACTCACAAATTTTCAAAAACTTGCACAAATGCTTAGTGAATGAGATGATTTCATACCTATTACCAATAATTCTCAAACCTTAAATTAGTCTAAATCTTAGCCATATGTTTAAAAATGAACAATTAATTTGAAAATTTTGATCATTATTTTCGTCGTTCATTTCAACAATGAAATAAGGTAAAATCATTAGTCAACATATGATTGTTTTGTTATAGATGGCAAAGTAAACTTTCATGGGTCATCATGTGTACGAAGGGTTTTTTTCTCATTTTTGACCATTCAAATTTTATAGGGGCATATTTTCCTCAATTTTTACATGTTTTGAGAAATTTAAAGTTGGATGTGTGTTATATAATCTTGTTCATTTTATTTTTAATTCCCATAAACAGAGGAAATGAATTGAATTAGAAGGAAGTGACTAGTACATTAAGTGTTTAACAATTGACCATTCTTCTTTAATGTACATAATAAAGTCTTGGTAATAAGGTTTTATTTGATGTAATAATGGGGGCAAGCTAATAGGGTGGGAAGTTATGAAACATAATTTTCCATGGTACTAAAGGGAGCCCTTATGTGGAAGCCTATTTTGCATCACAAGATGCAATGCCCTCTTGCAAGGTCATTACAAATAACATGGTCCTCACGGAGGACCATGTTTAAAATATAATATGCATGTAACCAATGAGATGATTGAACATACACCAAAGAAGATTTTTTTTCCTTTGGGGAGGGGTGTGAGGATGGAGTTTTTTGTCTTGTGTTCCCATATGTTCCCAATGATGTTCCTCAAGTTTTCACTATGTTCCCAATAGCACCTTGCTCCATCCCATACCTTTTGCCCAAAGTTCTCCCTGTCACGTGATGTGGCATCGAGTGCCATGCCACGTCAAATGGATGTAGTTTAGGGGTTTTCATCCATTCAAAGAATTGTGCTCCATGTCATCTTCCTATTGATGGTTCTGTGCATCCTGAGCTGGCGGTTGTGCCAGATGGCCTTCCTTGTTTTGTGTGTGGTGAGAAGAAAGGGGCGGCTACCATGTTGTTGTGTGATCAATGCCAACGTGGTTGGCATATGGCATGTTTGACACCACCTCTTTCGACTCTACCTTC
>Ga0209208_10003021_pt1 | contig 24214 bp, 22 predicted proteins | sample S1TSphfallax_3_FD_187694 | JGI IMG/M metagenome (GOLD analysis project Ga0209208, IMG submission 187694) | Host-associated microbial communities from peat moss isolated from Minnesota, USA - S1T2_Fd - Sphagnum fallax MG (SPAdes) (version 2) | ecosystem: Host-associated > Plants > Peat moss >...
CCTTCTGTCATGGCCTAGGCTTCAAGGGACTGTAACAAATTCTCCTGTTATTGCCAAGGCTGCAATGTTAAGAGCCGTAACAGATTTGCGTCTTAGCGCCTTGTGTTACACAGCATAGGCCAAGGGTTGGGGCCGCAACAGATTCACCCCTTAACGCCTTGTGTTACATCATATACCAAAGATCAGGGCCGTAACAGAATCGCCTCTTACCGCCTTCTCTTACAGCATAGTCCGCAACGCCCCGGGCTGTAAACAGAATCTCCTCTTATACCGCCCTCTGTTAGGGCCGCGGCGGTCCTTCTGTTACCGCCCATTGCCCTACATACTACCGCCTTCGGTCAAATCGCATTTTGGCCCCTAATACAATCACACGAAGTGTGCTTTTCTTACGTCCTCGGATGGTCCACGTGCCAGATGTCGTATGCCGATTGACCCCAATATTGTCGAAATATTCACACTTGTGGCCCATATTAATTATAATCATTTCGTCCCTCTAGAATAATAAGAACTCGCTACAGTCCGATTCTTTTGCCACTTGTCAATTTTCCTTTGGACTGAACGACTGACCAGTTCTCTTACGCGCGTGGCTTATTCCACCAAACGAACTCGTAACAGTTTTGAAGGCCAATTCTGCCGCCTTCTTTTCATTTAAAAATAGAAAACCGCATTTATGCATTGGCAACAAAAATGTATTGTCGTAATAATCAGTTTTATTTAGAGCATTTTATTTCGTACAATCGACTGCCTAAGACTAAGTGTGTTAAGTTATCTGATTGGCCAAATCGACCTCTCAAAAAAAGTCTGGAAACAGGCTTCAACCCTTGCACATCAGACGCTAATCTAATGTTCCACGGCAGAATCGGACTCCAGAGAGTTGTTCTCATTCTGGACACCACCTTTGAACAACACACCCTCATCTGATGTTCCACGGCAAAATCGACTTACTAGAATCGTGCTTGAACCTTTGCACATTACACTATTTGATGTTCCGGCGGAATCGACCTCTCACGACGTTATGAGCATTATGAAAATGGCCTTGACCGTTGCACATTACACCCCCTAATCTGATTTTCCATAGCAGAATAGGCGTCACAAGAGTTATTAACACTCTGGAAATGGGCTTCACCTGTGCTCACACACCCCTACTCTACGGTTCCGTTGCAGAATCATACATCCTCTCAAGAGTTCATTTTCTTTTCCCCGTCCAATTGAGATTTCTGGATTGTTGGAAGATCATGAGGAAGGACAAATCTCCAAGCAATTGGTCTTTCAGCAATTGATCATGAGCAGATACAAATTCCAATGGAAGTTCAATGGCACAAGTCTGTTGGAAAACAATGCAAACATCTGTTGTTGCTTGAGCAATGGCCTAAGAAATAAAACTCATCTCAATAATGAGCTTTAAATTTTGCAATTAGGCTCATCTCTGATGATTTAGCCTCTAATCCTAAAATCAAATACTGAAATCTGTGATTGGAGTTACAAATAAAAAAGGGGAGGAAACTTACTGTATGTTACATGTCTTGAGCATAGATCTAAAACTCGACAAACTCCAAAGTGTTTTGCTAAGACAATGATGACTAAAGAAGATCCGCCTGCCTGTCTGTGTTGCTATTCATTATGTGGCGGATAATTCCATGAGCAGTATCCAGTGTGAAGTTCGCAGCTGCAAATTGTTGGCTGTTATAGAATGGCTGCAAATCAATGATCCCATATTCCCGAGCCTGTTTTCAAATCATGCACCACAAATACACATTACATGAGAGTTACTCCCATATCATATCTGAGGAGACTGTAGAGTTGTAACGCGCATGATTAGATTGCTGAGACACAAATCAGTCCTATCTAGTCATATGAAATGTGAGAAGCATATCATAGTTCATGCAAACCTGCTTGCATTTCTCTGTCGTCAAACACAAGAAATTCATGTGGTTTGGATGAAGCAGGGGGCAGACAAGATAATTCACACCTTAGATTCTAGGTCCTCCATTTTGATCTCCACTTGATTGAGTCGCACAGGCATACGAGACACTAGCTCTTCGAAACGAATTGCATCCGCAACTAAGCCCCGGAGCAAGTGCAAGAGAAGCTCATTGAAATCTCGCTTGTATGTGATGTACTTCTTGAAACTCTACACACATCAGCATAATGGTGTCCATACAAGGAATTAATTAGCAATTGCAGTGCAAGATAGAAGCAAAATATGCTTCCTCTGTCTCTATTTCACCAGATATTGCAATGCAAGCCTGAAATGTGTCTTCTGCGTTGTTATGACAATTAGATCACCCAGTTGACAGAGCCTAAAGACAGTGGGTCTCTTACCTTCTGGAGAGCTTTCTGTACACCAAACTTTTGAGTGGAGATAAATGACTCCAGCATTACACGAATTGCCATATCAACATCATCCTCAATGACCGTGTTCCGCAAATGCATCCGTGCATGTGCCTCTGCCATTCGGATCATTGACTCAATGTGCCTCACTGCAATAGGCACTCCTTGACCATGCTGCATTCACCCCTCCAGAGTCAGTTTCCAAAAACAAAGACTTCATTGTCTTGCCACAGTGCATAAGCAGAAGAAAAAACTGCTGAGATGGTTTGCAGCGGGGTCCATACTTCAATTCCATTACATAAAATTTGTGCAATTTGGTCTATCAGCATGCTATGTGATGACTGCAAGTCCCATCCCACAAACACACCTCTATATCTACAGATTGAAGAGGATTCTCCACAGCAAATGTAACATGACAATGAGTGTGGTCATAACCTTATGAGAGTCACTCACAAAGTGTCAGATCATATTCATCACAAATAGCAATGACAAGCTGCCACAACTACCCACCAATTTCATGAGATCCTAAAAGTGGTTATAGACAAGTATATAACAATGAGCCTGAAGTTTAAGGCAAACCATTATACAAGCATATGTGTCCTGAGTTTCAATTGCATTTCTGGAAGCAACAGGAAGACTCAGTCATAATGTTGGCTAGCACCCAAAGAGACATAGCTAATTAAAGACATGGATAGTCTCCTCATTCAGACATGGGCATACCATGGATTCCCGGCGCAAGTCAGCATAGACAAGAGCCACCTTCTCAAGGTCTGACTCACGCAACTTAGGATTGGAATGCATCTTTGCATATGTGATATACTTCCGTAACATAGCCTGTGAAAGAATCTGCAGTTTTTGTAGCATCCACACCCATGGCTTTGTGAGTATTAACATGTTCAAGAACCTGGATGTGAAGACACAACTATACCACCCAAGTCTGTTTAGTGCATCACTGATCCTTGCAGTCAACTTTTTCATTGCCCACAATAGTCCATTTCAACACAATGTTAAATCAGTTTTCTATCCTGTCAATCTCAATAGTAGAACATGGAAAATCCATTTCACTCTGACCTCTTTATCAGCAGACTCATCCCTGGTTCGGGTTTCCTCTTCCACATGATTGGCCCTTGGGTGTGACTTGAAGTGACTGTCAACCACAAATGTTGCCAGCATTTCATCCATGACTGGATCAACAACATCCTGCACAAATTTTCATATCAGCTTTTCTGTGCATGGTTGTGAAATGTCTTTCATTATGAATCTTTCCCACAAAACAGATCAGCCCTAACTGCACATGTATGCTTACAAAAAAAGCTACAGAAACCAAAGGAGTTGAAGCATGCTCTCTCTGAACAATATCAGAATGTATAAACTGCAAAACCCCACAAAATCCCACTTGATGATTCCTCTTGAAGTTACCATATGCAGAATGCCCACAAAGAAAATATCATAAATACCTGCCCACCCCTGCTTTAAGAATGACAATGTGAGGAAAAACAAGAATGAGCTTCTGAACACTACAAGTCTACTGGCAGCACAAAAGATTAAAAGACAGAAGGATCTGGACCAAAAGATAAGTGAGAGCTTTAGTACCTTCACCACACGAAGGACATCAAATCGAGAAAGAATAGGATCAGTAAGCTCTACATTTTGTGCAAAGGTCTTCCCGGAGTCATATCTGTAGAAAAGTCAAGCAACATAAGTGCAGAACATATGCTTGATTTGTTGCTAATGGTGACCTTGAGTGAGTAGAAATCTGTGTACTCTTCATATATAGATTCATATTGAAGAAGCAATAAGAAAGACTGAACACCTTGACTGAACACTACTAAGTGAAGTAAAGACTCTTACCGACCCCCAACTGGATTAGCTGCAGCAATGACAGAGCACCGTGCTTGCAATGAGGTGACTATGCCAGCCTTTGATATACTGATACTTTGCTGCTCCATTGCCTCATGGATACTCACTCTACACTCAAATCATAGTCAGACTCCTCTCAGAATCAACAAAATCCTAAGAAATGTCTCAGAGCTCTTCTTTGGGCACCACACATAAGGATCAAATACCATGTACGAAAAGTTTGAGAACAAGGCTGCCAGCAAATTATTGGCCAGGGAGTGGTACCTATCCTGATCATTCATCTTGTCAAATTCGTCAATGAGGCAAATTCCTCGGTCAGCAAGTACCAATGCACCTCCTTCCAGGGTCCATTCACGTGTCACTGGATCCTTATGTACTGCTGCAGTCAGCCCTACTGCTGATGCTCCCTTCCCTGTTGTGTAAACAGCTCGTTGAGCTGTCTTCTCAATATACCTGCAGAGAGTACACCAGACAATATCAAAGAACCAAACAAGCACCTAAATCAGCTACTCTTTGCTGTCTTGTTATATCTAAGGTTGCCTATGCAACTAGTAAGAGATTGTTTTAACCTGGAGGATACTCACTTGAGAAACTGGGATTTAGCAGTGCCAGGATCACCAAGAAGCAATACATTGATGTCACCTCGGAGACGATGCTTGCCTTGCACATTCTTTTCCTGACCCCCAAACATGGCCAAGGCTATTGCTGTTTTGATGTCCTCATGTCCGTATATAGACGGAGCAATTGACTTGATGATCTGAAAGATGCCAAGCAAAACCATTTCAACCATAGATCATCAGCAAGATTAAATTGTAAGATAAGTGCACTTCCTTTCATGTGAATCAATCTTATGAAGGTGATGCACAAAGAACTGCCGTAATAAGACTCAGCAGGAACAGCAGGAATGGGTTCTCCAGTCACAATAGCACCAAGCGCAAACCTGGATATAAATGCATACTAATCTGCACTTGGTGCTGTTAGTTAGAAAAATAAAGAAAAGGTAGATGAGAGGCAATTTACCTTTTGTCCAATACGGGGATCCTTTGCATACTTCTCAATTTCTGCCTTGTCCTCATCTGTGAGTTTGTAAGCCGCAAAGAGGTCTTGTTTCTTGCTTACATAATTTGCCTCCACCACAGTTGCAAATACAGGAAAACCATTCTTGGTGTTCAATGCCGAGTCAAAATTATTCACATAAATGCCAGTTACCTCCTGAAATTAGACAACACAAGTTTAACTTGCTGTTCCACAGTTAGACTTGCTCTTGCAGGAAATACTTGAGATTCACACAGAACTAACACTGCCATTCTGATTTGTTCAGACAATCCAGATATAACTTGCAGAAATGCTGCAGCTCAAAGCCTCAAGTGAATCTTTCTGATCATATATGCATCAAGACATGATGAAAACTGCATATGAGGACAAGCCCTCATCTTAGTGTGTCCTATCACAGCTTAAGTGGGTGAGCCTTACAATTTCTTCACCAGGTCTTGCACAATCAATGAGGTCATGGAGGAGTATGATCTCTTTGTATCTCGGAAGTCTCCCAGCCTGCACTGTGTTTGGGCTTTCCTGCAATGTAAGCTTCTGATAATTCCTGTATATTGTCTGTCATTCAGAGAAACCAAAAATCTCTCATAGGTCAAAACAAGAAAAGGCAAGAATGATGCACAAGAACAAGCAGCATATTAGGAGGCAACTGAAGACAATCACAGCAATTGCTTTGTATGATCAGAGAGAGTTCCTGTGGCAAAGAAAGCAGACCTGCTCAACATTGACAGTAAATGGGCCTCTTGATTGGCACTCTGGGCATGACCCAACTTTGATCTCTGTCTGTGTGTTCTGAAAGAAAGGTCCTAGAATGGTGCCACATTTGCTGCAGTCATACTTCACCTGCTGCAACTGAGGAAATACTCCTGAGCGTCTTGTAACAACACCTGAGATCTTTAACAGAGTGTCCAGATGTATCTGCCTGTACCACACAATGTGCCAGGACAACCAGCATGGTAGCGGCAGTATGATTCAGTAAAGCTTACAGAAGTTTTTACTCTATCTTAATGATCTGCATGTTTAGGGTTTAGGATTATTAAGTCTTTGAATGATTGTTGACACTCAACAAATGTCAATGTCAATCTGAAACCCTGTGATGGCCAACAAACATGCATTACGATATTCCACAACAGAAAGGAAGGAGTACATGATGTATCATGCCTGATGTTCCGGATCTTGTCCTCAAGTGGAAGGTGAGTGATGCGCAGGTGAATTTTTTCATGAATCTTGTTGTAGTTAGGGTGATGCTTGTGTACAAATTGCAATGCTCCTTCCTCCATGATTTCCAGAAGTGCCTGTGGTGCATCTGCAAGCCATATGGCCAATTCTGGACGTGTATTCAGCCAGTGATTGTAATTCAACTCCAAACTGCATCTGTTTGCTGCACAGATTGCCACACATGCATTAGGATTGAGAACAGACAGAAAACTACACCTTGGAAAGTGAGCTTTTCTGGGTGGCAGTAAGAACACACACACAAAGACAGACAGACTGACTGATTGAAGAGTATGCAAAGTACCTGCAACCATGTTGTCTACAACTTCTCTGTAGTCAGGTCTGTTCTCATCTTCTCTTGAACTGAACGTCTCCAGGAAATGTCGGAACTTCCTCTGGATAAAACGGCGCACCTCATCTCGCGCAACCCACTCCGGTATACTATTCCCTTGCACATTCAAGAAATCAGTTGTATCTTCTTCCTCTTCGTCCTCCTCTGGCTGTGTGCATCAGAAACAAAGCCCAACCAGAAGAGCAGCATTTAGCAAACCAGACAACATTCTCAATCTCACAAGTCTAACTCCTGCCATAATTTCTCATGGGCTTTCCACTTCCCTGTGGCAGGAATAGCAGGAATCGAGAGGAGATGACGACTAACCTCGTCATCATGGTAAGACGTGGCAGCGATTGGTGATGATGTGAGGGGTTCATGCACACGAATTCTCTGCCTAACAGGTCGGTACTCATCGTCTTCGTCTTCATCTGCAAAATTTTGTTGACAAAGATAGTAGTCAATTCCAACTGTCACAAACAACTCATCTAATTCTCTTTCTCACAAGGGGACAATCCAATGGCTTCAAGAATGTGACAGAAAAGAAGAATACACGACGAAAGTGTGTAGAGCATGTAGAGCAAGGCCCCTGAAGGAATTACCACGTTCACGCAAGATTGATGGCAGTTTGCGACCTCGATGATCGTTGTTCAGGAGACCATCGCGCTCATCCAGTTCCATATCAGCGGCATTTCGATCCGCCATTATGGTTGCGAAATCCCGCTCATCGCTCACCTCATCATCTAATCCCACCGGCTCGTACTGGTCCTGTCCTTCCAGAGGCCGATAGTCCCTGCTCCCCGTCCATCACAGCCATCACTGGCTCAAGCAAACCATCCCGGTCTTTGGCACCTGCTTGCTTGCCTCCATTCTAGCACACAAAAGAATGTGCACCTCTGAAACAGAAGGCAAGTGCTCTAACGGAGATAGCCCTGAAGGAACGGAAGAAGACATACTCCCTCGGCGCAGTGCTTCTCAGCAGACATGGAGTCCTATCGAGTCCTAGTTCTTCTTCGTCGTCGTCGTCTTCTTCTTCTTCTGCTTCTCATTGCTCTCCTTCTTAACCCTTGCCAAACTAACATCATTTTGCCGCAAACAAAGCTTGAATTCAAACACGAGACAAGAGCAAGAGAGAAAAGACTGACTGTTCCATAAAGTTATCGGGGAAAAGATCCTCGCCCTCTTCCTCCTCCTCGTCCACAGCCTCGTCTTCGTCAGGAAACAGCACATTTCGGTCGATCTCGGCTTCCGACTCAGACAGGGAGCTTCGTCGCGATCGTCGTCGTCGTCCTTCTCCTCCTCCTCCATTGCTCGGCATACTGTCAGGGTCCAGAGAACCGCTACCTCCCGAGGTAGTGGGAGCTCCTTCCGACTCCTGCGATCAGTCAGTTCCATCACACACTCCATTATCGCATCAAACTGGCAGCTAACCTCAAAATAGGTAACAAAAACCTCTTTGTCACTTCTGCTCTCTACCATTTCACTTGCACACATAATACCATCGACGACGCGACGACGACGACAAGATGGTCAATATCACATGAGCAACATGTTCCGAAGCTTGAGTTTTATTCTCTGGTTGGAGTTTTGGAAGGTGCGTACCATTGTGGAAATGCCAAGAACGCGAGGGACGGTGGCTTGCGAAACTTTGCTGACTGAAAATGGAAGTCGTTAGCAGAGAAGCGATGGAGGGATTTCGCTGCCGCGAGGAGGAAGAGAGACTGTGGGCGGCGCGGGAACGCGCGGGTATTGTGGCGGGAAGAAGAAAGCCTGCAGGAGCCAAAGAACAAAAGGGCCAAAATATTGCGTGCCATGTGGCGTGTTTTCAATGGCTTTAAGTGTCCTTTTGGGCTTGCTACAGTTTGTCTAAACCCAGCTTATGTGAACACAGAGAGAATTTTGGTAAGTCACACAATGTGAACACGAAAAATGTGGCTTGAAGAAGATAGCTGCAGAGCCAAAGAACAAAGGCCAAGATCTCTTACGCCATGTGGTGCGCTTCAATGGCTATATGTATCCAGGCAGGTGCCTACAGTTTGTCCAAACCCAGGTCATGTGAACAGAGAGAGAATTTTGGGAAGCCACAAAATGTGAATGCGAAAAATGTGCCGGGAAGAAGAAAGCTTGCACAAGCCAAAGAACTAAGGCCAAGATCTCGTGTGCCATGTGGCGTGTTTTCAGTGGCTATAAATGTCTTGTTGGACTTGGTAGAGTTTGTCCAAACCTAGCTCATGTGAACAAAGAGAATTTATTGTGCTTTTAGCATATGTTCTTTCAGAATTCATGTGAGCATATCTCCACTCTTGTGTAGGTCCAACAACAAGGCTTTAGTTATTGGCTCATCCACCACCCCTTCATTTTGTTTGTCTTTAGTGCATTTTCTTACAACATTTCATATTTATCTTGATACATCACATCCTACGATTCCACATCTTTCACAATGTCAATGTGGTCATACCATCAATGATTTGGGGATCCATCTATTATGTTGCTTGTGCGAGAGTGAGCACACTACAACCCATGATACGTTTCGAAATATAGTTGTAATTATCGCATCACATAATGGAGTTCATGTAAAGAAAAAAGTTTCCCACTTTTTTCTTGCCCTACACAAAGACAAATGGATATTGTCATTGCTAGATATCAGCTTTGAACCTTGGCAAATATTATCATTGTCGATTTAACTCATACAAATTTGGTGCAGTGAGCTTCAACAACAACAACACATGCAACAATAATTATCGCTCAAGACAAGGCACAATCCTACATAGAATGAGCGCCAAGAAATGATTTCATTCCCCTTGCCATAGAAACCTATGGTTGTTTCCATCCTCATTTTGATTCCTTTCTATCTTCTTGTGTACATGCCAATATAACTTGCCATCAGCAGACCTCCTTGGTACCTTCAATGTTTATATATTATTATAAACAACAAGTGTCAATAACCTTCCAACATGCGCAATAGGCAACAAGTGTCGATAATCTTCCAACGTGCACAATCCATCATGATTTTCAACAAACTTTCATGTTTAATCATAGTTTTTCATCTCTTCCACACATACCAATCAATACACCTCCTTCACTAGCTTATTTGTGGTAGAGGATGTTCTTTTAACACTATGTCTTCCATTTATTACTATTGTTACAATTATCTTGGTTTTCCTTTCATGTGTTCACACTTACTTATACATGCCTTGTATTTTTTGTGGATGGATTTCCATCCTTGTTTTTATATATACAAGGTTTTATTACTATTTTAAGAAGTTACATAATGAACATGACAAAGCTAAAAAGAGGATTTTTTATTATTATAAATTTTGGGTTTTGAATTTTTTGGATTTTTCAACCTATAAATATTATAATAATTAGGATATTATTTTTAAAAATTATGTTGTAGGATAATTCTATGGGTGAACATCAAAAGATAGATTTCACAGTAATTGGTGATGGCCTTGTAAAAAGTTGTCCAAAGAACAAAAAGAGGTGACAAATTGCCCCACTCAATTATAATTAAAATAACAAAGACCATGATAGTGTGTGCCATGTAATGTGTTTTCAATGGATATAACTATCCAAATGGTATCCTAGAATGTGCCAAAACCCAATTCATGTGAATAGAGAAAGAATATCAAGAAGCCACGCAATGTGAACACAACAAAATTAAAAAAAAGATTGAGTCTTTTCTTGGGTTTTGGATTTTTTCCCCTATAAAATTTTTATTATTATCAAAGTTTGTTTTCAACTTTTTTGACATAATAACATTTTGCAACAAGCATCATAAATAGATTTAGTCCTAAATGGCAACAACCTTCTAGAAAATTGTCAAGCAATAGAAAAGTGATAATAAATGCCTTGAAAATACAAAAAATAAACAAAATTTGAAGCATTTTTCTCCAAAAATTCTTCAATTTTTTTCGAAAACATAATGAATCTATGATTATTTTATTTTATTTTTGGGTTCACCAAGTGTTGAGAATTCATCACCAAAAAAACTTTGATTATAATGTGCAAAAATGTTTAGTCCATTTTTGTTTTCGAGGATTAAAGGTCCAATAGGTCTTAAATCCAACGAATCTATATAATGAAAAATTGCAATCAAGCATTATAAATTGGTTCACAATCTTGGAATGTTTTTAATATTAATGGATATAATGTGATCTTTATTTATTTTATAAATGTAAATCAATTAAATGTTGTCAAATTTTGAAATTTTTCATGCAATGTTGTTTGTTTACTAAAAGCCCCACCACACTTGGTATTTACACCAAAGTTAAGTTAATGTTTACAATGTTAAAAAACCAAATGAATGCAAACATGTGAACCTACTTTACACCAAGGTTGAAATGATGTATGAAATGGCAATGAAGTTATTTGAATGTTAAGTGCCAATGTTTAATAACATTGAAATCTATAAAAAATGAACATTTTAAAATAAAACTATGAATGATGTTACATAAGATTTCAAAATCAAAGTGATTAAATTAATGTTAACTAGCATTCTTGTCCTCTCTCTCTAGATTTCCTCTTTTTTTTATCTCCCTCCTATGAATTCTATTTTGCAAATTTTAAACATATGCACTTCCCTACAAGTTCTATGAAACATAAATGCTCTCATTGCTTTGTCCATAAAGGAACTCGATGTTTTATTGGTATCTTATTGTTATTCAAAAAATCAAAACTACAAATTATACCTTACATGTAATTTGCAAAGCTCTGGTTTATAGGATTTGTGTTGCAATGAAGGATAGACTTCAATGTATTCCCAATCAAATTTAACACAAGGACATTTGAAAGTGAGAAATCAAATTTCTTAAATAATGGTCACCGATTATTGTTTGCAACAAGTGAACGACAAGCGATTGACAAATAATGAATTATTGTCCTCAATCAACCTCACCAAATGGCGCCAACAACAAGTGTGGCAAAGGTGTTCCCAAGTAATGTTAAACTCTCTTACCTATCTTTGGAAGAATTCACAAACCTCACAACATTTTTATTTTTTTAATGAAGAAACAAAATGCAAAACAAATTTGTATAGAAAACATAAAATGAAATGTATGAGGATAATGGGAATTTTATACTTTACAAACATCACAATTTTTAATGAAAATGGTGATAGAATAACGTTTATAAACACCCAAAAAAATAAAATCAAAATCAACAAATTGATTATATCAAGTTGAAAGATGTCAATAACACGTAGAAAAATGTGATTGAAGTTGTTTTTAAATAAATCCAAGTAATGATCATGTACACGTATACCCTCTAGGTTTGTGGTAAAAGTAATCCTCACAAAAAGGTCCATAAGGTTTTGAAACATACAATTATGTTTTCAATGGCCCCTTGTATGTTTAGGATACCACAAAGTTTTGAAGTTGTGTGCATTATTGCATCCATCTTATTTTCACATGGTCAAACAATGAGCTTTTTGAAAATAATGTTAAATATTATGATGATTTTTTTACAAACAAATGAAACTATTGATTGACTTGTAAACAATTTGTTGCAAATGAACAAGTTACATCTTTTATGCAATCTTGTACAAGGCACAAATTACTTGGACCTCCATTGGGATAGATAGTTTGTATCACACATCTTGCCTTTGAATTATAAATATCAAATGATTAACAAGAAAAATATAATCTACTTCATTTTTTAAAAATTGAGCTAAAATGCATCATCGTATTCTATAAAAGGGTGCAATCATACTAACATGTGCCAAAAGCAATCGTAACCATTACTTAAAAGTTGCATAAAAGCATCTTAAAATAGTTTTGACACTAAAAACACAATTTGAAATTTTTTTAAATGACATTTTTGGATTTTTAAAAATATACACCTTAACACAATAGAATGAAGATTTTTAAAATTTTTGATTTTAAAAAAACATATTTAAAATATTCTAAAAATATTTTTAAAGTAAAACAATGGTCTAAGGGGGCATGTGTGGTTCTTAGTAGCATGGTTGGACCCAAAGATAAAGATGAAACAGTAAGTTGCCAACCTTGGCTTCATCTAGTGATTGACCTTTGTAGATAACAACCCAAGTTGCATGTAATTTTGTGATGGTGTAAACACACTAACAATTTGGATGTTCACTATAAGAATCAAGTTTGGCACCAAACATGAAAACCCATTGATGAAATTCTTTAAGGAGCAACCCCAAATTGCATCCAATATTATGATGATAGACACACCAATGTAATCACAATTTGGATGTTGGTTACCATAATCAAATTTGGCACAAAACCATTTTTAAATGTATATTGTTTTGAAAACATATAATTTACAACAACAATATCAACAAAACAAAAAAATTGTGTATCGATCACATAATCATTTTTCATATCCATCAACACATAATGATCTTTCACAACTTTCATAAAACGACACAACATCCATAAACAAAAGATACATAAAACAAACAAAATTCCATGGAACACAACAAAATCGATGTTGTTTGTAGAAGTTTACAATAAAAGACCAAGCTTGAAGAAAAAGGTTGTGCACAATGCATAAAAAATTTGACACCTACTTGAAGAAAATACATGGTTTCAAGAACAATTTCATGTGCAGACATTGCTTCAATAAAAGACATAACTTGATGCAAAGATAAAAATAAAAACTTCATGAGAGATAAAACTTCATGATGAAACAAATCAAATGTTCATCAAAGAATGAAAAAAAAATTGAATATTGGACAAGCTTGATCATTCTAAGTGTTTTCGTGTTGCCCAAAATGTCATTCTATGATGAAAATATTGTAACTTTGCCAACATGCACCTACACTCTTCGATTGAAAATGTTAGTTTAATGTTTAATTATATTTGAACAAAACTATGGGTTAATTCATTATTAGATGACTAACCTTTAAAATTTTGTTAATTTGAAATTAAATGTAAACATGTGTCTATAGTTATAATTTTAGATAAACAATTGAAACTTTGTTAGGGATAATAAACTAAAACCCTAACATTAATAGTTAATGTTCAAGTTTTTAATTTTTAATTAACACAAAGTGTGAACATACCACAATGGTTGTAAATGGCATCTCTATGAATGAATGATTTACCATGATTTGTTACATTTTTAAATATTTCAAAGACAAGGTGTGTATTTTTTATTTTAAGTCAAGCCTTGATTTTCTTTTCACATAGCCCATGTTTTCAAATAAGCATTGTTGATTATGGATAAACAATTACTTGTATGTTGTGAACCATTATACTTTAGACCTTAAATGTCATATAATATAAATAACATTAGAACATAAATGATCATGTGTATATGTAAACCACATACCATAATATAAATTTTATGATTTGTTAAATCCAACTTATATAACAAAATAAAATCATTTTCATTTAAAATGTTAGGATTTGATAGATTCATGATAATTGGTTCTCAAATAATTGGCTATTAGTGGCATAATCAAGATTTTTAAAATAAAAATAAAAATAGTGATGTAACCACGTTAGTGATCATCCATAAAAGGAATTAGCAAAATTTGGCTATAAGTCAAAGAACAAAGTATAATTTTTACAGAATATATTATGTTTTGGCAACTTACTCCAAGTTGGAACCTATTGTTTAAATATGGAAATTTTAGAATGTTTTTCCTTATGTGGCAAGGACTTTGGTTTTCAAAGAAAACATTTATGAGTGAAATTTTCATCTAGCAACCATCCATCCATTTCCAAATCCTAAATTCCAAATGGACTAGTTACATAGTACCTGCTTTTAAAGAAGCAAATAGATGAAAAAAAGGAAAAAGAATGAAAGCTAATGTGGGTTTATGTTTTATATTATAAGTGGGAACCAATGTTTTTTTTTCATTTTTCCATTTTAACCAAGTTGGCTACATGTCCTCTTCCTCATGTAATTGGCACATGGGCATATTATGTGTTGAAGTGCCCAACCACAAGGCAAGTAAATATGCAAACTTTTGATGATTAGGGAAAAAATTTGGTCAGACATGATTTGCTATAAGAAATTTTTTAAAGTCAATTTACAAACTACAAGCCTTCAATTCTTTTTTATTATTTTGCAATTCATTGGTTTTATGTTTTCAACTTTTGGCAACAAATCTCCACAACGGTATTGAACCCCAACCCAAATAAGCCATGGCCATTGTAACATAAAACATAACCTACATAAAAAGAAAACATTAATCATGCATATTCAATGTAAAAAAACAAAATTTCACTCTTAATTCTTAAAGGCCCTAAAGGGGGTTGGATGAAGATTCATGAATTGTGGAAACAAAGGGCAATTGTAAAATTTAGTAACTCTTCCATATCATTCCCCATAATGAATTTTATTGTCTTTCCAACTTTGGATTGTTGTTCTAAAAAGGAAACGGTGAAAAAAATTTGGCTAAACATTTGAATGACTAGTTCCAAATGCATAGTCAATTAATTTCTCAATTCTACTTTCATAAAGGTGAACATTAAAAGACATTGTTCATCTTCTATTGAACTAATAACTTGCACAACAAGTTCGACCAACTTATTGTACTTATGGATTTCATGTTCAAAAATTTGTGATGAGGAAAAAGTCTTCCAAAGTTTGGTAAGTGGGTTGAAATCAAATGGTTTTTACATAACCAATTTGGCATTGTTCTTCATGGTAAAAACAAATAAATTTTTTTATAGGTCAAAAGTAATAGTTGAAAACAATGTTGGAACCCATACCTTTTCAAGTTGGTAAAAAGCAACTTTTAAAATTGCCAAATGGATAGAAAATGTCACTATAAGTTTTGGTTGCAATTAGTATTGGGGGCACACAACCCCAAATGCATCATCAACTTTTGGGATGGGAATTGGGATTGTAAATTTGTAATAAATTATTTCATGGCTTCTATACATTATCACCTCATAAATGTTACAATCTTTTCAAACACATGCCTTTTAACATAACCATATCCCCCCATCTAATTTATAGATGTACATGTGGCCCAAATGTGCTTGGTAAATCATGGAATTAGACAACTTAATTACCATCACAAAAAAGGATGTTGAATAAAAAAAGGAATGAAAAAAAGATGAAACACATGAGAGTAAGACTTGTTTATTATTTTCCTACCATCATGCAACAATTATCATCATGCAATAATTATTGTTTTGTAGTAGTTATTGTGAGTCATACCGACATAGCCATGGCCAATAGTTTCAATTTTTAAGAGTTGTGTAAGGGATATTCAAATGTGGTGAAATTATTAGGAATTTTTTACAACTTTGTGTTAGAATGGGGGATGATGAATGCGCACAATTTTGTGGGGGGGTTGTTTTTTTTTTCTAAAACATGGTATGGGTTGGGTTAGTTTTTTTCTTCAACAAAAAGTTGGTAAACCATAGTTTTAGAACCTCAATGGTGTAATTAAGGGTGAGAAATCTCTGAAGGGTTGGAGGGAAAAATAAACACCAAAATTCATGGTGTATAACCAAACAATGGTCTTGTTCAAGTATTTAATGAGTAACAAGGATGTCGGGGATTTATGAAATAGGTGAGAGGGGGTCAATGAAAGGTCCAATAGAGATAGAACAATATTCAAACCTCATAAGCATATGATTAATTCAAAACAATTTAATGATTAAATAAACAGGGGGGATAGAGTGGTAATGGCAACTTGAATTTCATGATGAATGGAACATTTATTTAAATTATGGTTAAGCTCAACAAGGAATTACAATTACATGCAGAGTCCTAATTTATGTCACAATGATAGCTCATAACTATAGGAAATCTAGGATGTGTTGAATGGTGCAAACTAAGTAGTCTACCTTGTTATTAGGAGGTAGTCGGTAAATCGAACCTCACAACCAACGATAATGTCCAATGCCGGGAATTGAAAACCATGCGAAGATGGAGGTGTCTTCAATTTCATAATAACCTTCATAGATGATTTCAAGTTCATCACCAAAAGCGGGGTCAACTTGCAACAAATTCACCATGTTGTGAGAGTTTGGGGAAATGCAATAATACCAAGCTCGAGGGGGATTGACTTCAAGATGAGCACGCACCTTTCGTAATTCGAATTTTTCATCATGAAAATGTTGCATCAATGTCAAATCTAAAAATAATTACAGGGTCAGCTCTTCATTCGCTTGCACTACTTGAGGTCCGTAAGACATGGCAATACGCGATGCCATAATTTCAAGGAAAAAAAAATCTTCAACCAAATCGAATCAACAATGAATGTGTGGGGGACTGGTGACATCAAAATATGCGATCGTAATTTATAGGCCAAGGAAAAGGGAAAAATTGTTTAAATAACAACCTAGAACCATGATAAAGTAAAACTTTAATATCAAAGGAAAAAAAACGAAGGTCTAAGTAAAGTTATTTGGGGGGAAAGTGGGAAGAGGTGAAATGAGAACCTTTTCCTTCTCGTTCCATTGGCCTTCGAGCATGAAAACCTTCTCCTTTTCGTTCCATTGGCCTCTGAGCATGAGAACTTTATCCTTATCCTTCCATTAGTCTTTGAACATGAGAACCTTCTCCTTTTCCTTCCATTGGCCACCAAGTGGGGATCGTCCTTTTTTCTTTTTTTCAAACATTATTTTCAACTCAAATCTTGAAAAGACTTGCTCCCACAACCTTATTGGGAAGAAGATGAATGAGCAGTCCTTAGTACATGGCAAAAATAAAGAGAGTAGATTGGAAGGTTGTAATAGTTTGGAAATAATGGAAGTAGGTAGGGATGATGTTGGAAGCTTGAAATCCTAAAAAAACTTTACAAATCCTTTCAGGTTTAGTGGCATATCTTATTACTAACTTAGCTACAAAACCTAAGATTTGATAGAAATGCGCGCCTCATAGTTAGCTTTTTAAGGAACTAAGGCAAGCTAGATTTGGACAACGTATGTGTTAGAAATAATGTTTTAAATGATTGGTGGTCCATAGTCAAGTCAAATTTCCTACCTTTGCAAAACCCTTTCGGGTTTGGTAGCATAACTTACTATTGGTTTAGTTGTAGAGCTCAGGATTTGGTAGGAAAGTGCATTTTGTGGTTAATTTTTTAAGGAGTTAAGGTAAGTTAGATTTGGATAACATATGTGTTAAAAATAATGTTTTAAGTGATTGGTGGTCCGCATCTAAGTTGAACACGGTGTTGAACCTTTAAAAGTTGGTTTAAATGAATGACAATTTAAAATAAAATTCTAAAATTTGGCATGTTGAGCTTGGAAAATGTATCTATTAGTTCTAAATTGTGATTGATTCATAGGAGGCAAACTACTTGGTTTCAATTACAAATATAATTTAAGTATTATGTGAAATTAACATGTACTCCATTTATAAAGTAATGGGTCACTCATGAACTTTATAATGAGTTTTTATTGGAGATATTTTCATCATGAGTGACCCCATTAAATGGCAAAAAAGATTGTCCTCACTTCCAATGCGTGTATTATGGATGGAAATGGTTAAGTAAGTTGTGATTTTCTAACCATAGGTCTAAAAGGTGGTTGGATGGTCCCATTGACCCAAGAACGAGTAAACCCGTCTTTATCCAAATGTTTTCCAATTTGGCTAACACCCAACTATCGAAATAAGTAAAACAACAAATTGAAGACAATGATGCTTCTTCTATTCAATTGAAATTGGGGACCAAAGTTGAAGTAGATACAAAAATGACCTTGGAAAAAGTTCCAATCAATGGTGAACACATTCATGTCCAAGCGTGTAAGTTCAAATTTTTCAAAGGGTTGTTGTTAGAACCTTGTTACAATAGACAATGTTGGAAAGGTGCATCAAAAAATTTGGGGCAAAGGATGTCAATAGGGGGGGCCATCACCTAAAAGGTGGCCTACAAGTACATCAAACAAGCATATATGGGATGTGCCACATGAATAACCACATGTTGATGACCCCAAAACTACAAAATAAATTACCAAAGATAACAAGTTGGTTCCTTCAAGTGATCAAGACACAAGTATCAATGTTGGTAGTATAGGCGAGACCACATTTCAAGTATTGACCTCATTTGACAATGTAAAAAAATTGGATAACAAAGGTGAGGAAAATATCAAAGGCTTGGTCATCTTCTTGCACATGCCAGTCAATAGAAGATTCATGGAATAACAAATTTGCCTCACTCCAACATGGGAGGGGAGAATGAAAGTATTAAAATTCCTTCATACCCCCATCCATCTCCATTGCATTCGAATGTTATTCTACGGGAATTGCACAACTTGAAAGACATTCAAGGTGCGTGAAACCATTACTTGAAACTTGTAGAAACTAAAGCTAATGAACTCATGATAATCCCATGGGAAAGGCTCGTACCTATGTTAATCAAGCTACAACTTGGCTTGTTTCCTTTATTTCCATAGATGTTGGGGAAGTTTGATTGGGAGAGTTTTTCCTTGGATGATTTCAAGCTTAGGCTTGTAAGCTATTGGGCTTGTTTAAAAGGATGGGATGAATGGGTTGATGTTGTGTTTATGGCATCATTTGGGTTGTGGATTCACAAAAACCCATTAAGCTAGTCATTGGTTTATGAAATCGGTGGTTTAAGGTTCATTCGTTTTTGCCATGTCACATAGCATTTGGTCGCATTAATTTGTAACATGTTAGCTTGGTTTGATTCCTCTGTAAATAAATACCTATAACTTACAACTAGTCTCAAAATCCAATCTTTAAATTTCATCATTCCACTTATTTTCATGTGTAGCAAATTTTGCCATGTCACATTTTGGTTAAAATAAAATAGGTATATTTTGATATTGAGATTGATATAACCATTGTATGAAATTGATATTAATTCATGTGCTTACTAAGTAGGTATTGGTACAAGTCTAATTTCATTTCATGTCCCAACTAACATGCATGCATTCTATTGCGACCTTAGCCTTAGTTTCATGATTAAGGTTAAAGTACGAAAAGGAAATCAAGTTGAAAGAATATTCTAAAATTTAGACACATTCACATGTGCAAGAATAAATTCATCCTAACACTCCCATTTTAAAATTGAAATCCCATGGTATTTTGAACATTTGAAACAAGGTTTGAAGGATCAAAAATTGTCCTTGAATTATGCACTATTTGGAAAGGTTTTGAAAATTGGGTGTCCAAAGATAGCTCACATTTCCAATTTTGAAATCTAAAGCACAAGATATGACCATTCTTATTCAAACCACAAAGCCATTTAAACAACTAATAGATGGGTTTTGAAATTGAAATTCATATATAAGAATTATGATCCCACAAAAGAAGAAGACTCATAATTTAATAATTAAACAAATTAATTAAGACTCCCATTTTGGAATCCTTGCAATTTATAGCACTTCAATCTAATCCTCACCATCATCTACAAAATATAGTTTAAAGAAGATAATGGTGATTTTTAAAAAAAATTGGGTTGTGTTGAATCATGTGAACAATTGTTTCTTGTGATTTAGTCCATGCACCATTTTGATTCTAATTTGCACCAATTGCCTTCTCTCAATTTGTACAAACTAGCTTCACCTTGAAATAACATTTGTAAACTTGTCCTAGTCCCATCCTAAAACTTTCATACTTTTTTTTCTTTCTAGGGAATGGACTTTAGGTTTGAATTTAAAACAAAATTGAAAAGCATGTTTTTTTACCTAGATACCATTTTATAAAATTAAGGATGCATCAAATTTAAATTAAGATCAATGCTTTATTTGAAGTAAAATTTTGTCATTCTTCAACAAAGAAATTAGATTTATTATTTTGATGTAAATTCAACTAGTTTTCTTAAATTATTTCCTAAAATTTCACCAAATTTTGATACCAAAAAAATGAAAAAAAATGTTAACTAGAATGAGATTGGTATTGCCTTAGGTTACATAAGTATAGATGATTATTTGATATGAAGACCAATATTAAATTATATATACTAACAACCTAGTACCAACACTACTCCAAACTAATCTTGACCAATGTTGATTATTATTAACATTGTCAAGTATTGCTTCAAGACATTAATTTCATGTAGTTTATTATTAGTGGTTTGAATCCAATTTATTGTGAACGAGGTTTTGATTTTTTCTAGTTTGGGGGGGTTGGGGGTGGTTGTGGGGCGAGGGTTATCCCATGACGTGATTTTAAAGTCTCATTTTTTGTTTTGAAATTTCAAAACACACAACAAAAATAGGCATGTTTTTTTTGTGTTTTTGAACTTGAATTCATATGGATTGTAGACAAGTTTTTTGTAAATACAAAAGATGTGATCTAGTTGATAATACTAAGTTAAAATTTTCCATTAAAAGTTGCAAGCAAAAGGTGATGTGATAAGAGCATAGTTGCAACAAGACATTGATCCTAGCGAGGATTTTTTTGGTTTTTTTCTTTGCTCTCAATGTGTTCCCATCATGTTCTTAAAAGGTTCCCCAAGTTCCCATGTTGTTCTCCCAAGATGTCTCATATAACACCTCAATTTTATCCCATATGGTTTGTTGAAAGTTAAACTCATGTGTATATAAATTGAAAGGGTGGGGAATAAGCAAGCACATTTTTTTCTATTTTACAATATGGGGTCAAAAGAGGTGTGTATATTAAGGAGTACCCAATGTTCCAAAAAAATTGATGTTGCTTTAATCATCATGATTCCTTCCCCAAAAGAAAGGTGCTTATATTGGGGAGTAACCAATGTTCCAAAAAAAATGATGTTGATTTAATCATCATGATTCTTTCCCCAAAAGAATTTTTTAAAAAAAATATGTAAGGGCACCCATGAACTAATTAATATGAATCACATTATTAACACACACACATTTTTGAATGAGAGTGAAGCAAGGAGATCACACTTACATGACATAAGTGTGCATCATGTTGAATGTGATAATCAATGCACAATGATTTAGGCTCAAATAGGGGTAATAGGGGTGGAACTACTAACATGGGGGTGAACAACATCTTTCAAAATGTGAAACCAAATGAATTAATTGGAACATCAAGCAAGGTTTTTCTTTTTCCCAATTTTGTGATGTTGCCAAAATGATGATCATCCACAAAAAAAAATTAGCCAAATTTAAATAGGGTTTAGGTATAAAAGTAAAAGAAATATCAAGACTCCTTTACATTTTTGGCTACATGCTAGGAACCAATAGAGATTTTTCAAAAAATTCTCAAAATCTTTTTACTAAGAGGAAAAAAAACACTAGAAGACCCATTCAAATCAAGCTTTTAGAGTGCATTGAATTGACCAATAGATGAAAATAGTTATTTCAAGTTGGACCACCCGTAAAAGTAAATCGTTTTGAGTGCATTCAATTGGTCAATAGATGAAGGTAGTTCTTTCAAGTTGGAACACCCATATAAGTAAAACTTTTGGAGTGCATTTCATTGCCCAATATATGAAGGTAGTTCTTTCAAGTTGGAACACATAGTCAAATTAAGCTCTTGAAGTGCATTCAATCGGCCAATAGATGAAGGCAGTTCTTTCAAGTTGAAACACTCAATCAAATCAAGTAGTTTGAGTGCATTCAATTGACTAATAGATGAAGGTAGTTATTTCAACAGGGAACACCAATCCAAACTTAGCTCTTGTAGTGCATTCAATTGGCCAATAGACGAAGGTAGTTCTTCCAAGTTGGAACACAAATTCAAATCAAGCTTTTGGAGTGCATTTAATTGGCCAATAGACGAAGTTAGTTCTTCCAAGTTGGAACACCAATGTAAATCAAAATCTTGGAGTGCATTCAATTGGCCTATAGACGAAGGTAGTTCTTTCAACTTGGAACACCCATTCAAACTTAGCTTTTGGAGTGCATTCAATTGGCCAATAGATGAAGGTAGTTCTTTCAACTTGGAACACCCAATCAAACCAAGTTCTTATAGTGCATTCAATTAGCCAATAGATGAAGGTAGTTCTTTCAACTTGGAACACCCATTCAAACCAAGCTCTTATAGTGCATTCAATTGGCCAATAGATGAAGGTAGTTTTTCCAAGTTGGAACACTTCCACAAACTTAGCTTTTGGAGTGCATTCCATTGGCCAATAGACGAAGGTAGTTCTTCCAAGTTGGAACACCAATACAAATCAAGATCTTGGAGTGCATTCAATTGGCCAATAGATGAATGTAGTTCTTTCAACTTAGAACATCCATTCAAATTTAACTTTTGGAGTGCATTCAATTGGCCAATAGATGAAGCTAGTTCTTTCAACTTGGAACACGAATTCAAATCAAGCTTTTGGAGTGCATTCAATTGGCCAATAGACGAAGGTAGTTCTTCCAAGTTGAAACACGAATTCAAATCAAGCTTTTGGAGTGCATTCAATTGGCCAATAGACGAAGGTAGTTCTTCCAAGTTGGAACACGAATTCAAATCAAGCTTTTGGAGTGCATTCAATTGGCCAATAGATGAAGGTAGTTCTTCCAAGTTGGAACACCCATGTAAATCATGATCTTGGAGTGCATTCAATTGGCCAATAGATGAAGGTAGTTCTTTCAACTTGGAACAATTGTGCAAATCAAGCTTTTGTAGTGCATTCAATTGGCCAATAGATGAAGGTAGTTCTTTCAACTTGGAACAATCATGCAAATCAAGCTTTTGTAGTGCATTCAATTGGCCAATAGATAAAGGTAGTTTTTCCAAGTTGGAACACCAATGCAAATCAAGATCTTGGAATGCATTCAATTGGCCAATAGATGAAGGTAGTGCTTTCAAGATGGAACACCCATTCAAACAAAACTTTCGGAGTGCATTCAATTTCCCAATGGATGAAGGTAGTTCTTCCAAGATGGAACACCCATTCAAACTAAGTTTTCGGAGTGCATTCAATTGTCCAATAGACGAAGGTAGTTCTTTCAACTTGGAACACTAATTCAAATCAAACTTTTATAGTGTATTCAATTTGCCAATAGATGAAGGTAGTTCTTCCAAGTTGGAACACCCATTCAAGTTAAGTTCTTGTAGTGCATTCAATCGAGCAATAGATCAAGGTAGTTTTTTCAAGTTGGAACATTCACTCCAACCAAGCACTTGGAGTGCATTCAATCGAGCAATAGATCAAGGTAGTTTTTTCAAGTTGGAACATTCACTCCAACCAATCACTTGGAGTGCATTCAATTGGCCAATAGATGAAGGTAGTTCTTTCAAGTTGGAACACGCACTCAAACTAAGCTTTTGGAGTGCATTCAATTGGCCAATAGATGAAGGTAGTTCTTTCAACTTGGAACACCAATCCAAACCAAGTTCTTGTAGTGTATTCAATTGGCCAATAGATGAAGGTAGTTCTTTCAAGTTGGAACACATAGTCAAACTTAGCTTTTGGAGTGCATTCAATTGGCCAATAGATGAAGGTAGTTCTTTCAACTTGGAACACCGACGCAAATCAAGATCTTGGAGTGCATTCAATTGGCCAATAGATGAAGGTAGTTCTTTCAAGTTGGAACACATAGTCAAACTTAGCTTTTGGAGTGCATTCAATTGGCCAATAGACGAAGGTAGTTCTTC
>Ga0209208_10003023_pt1 | contig 24203 bp, 23 predicted proteins | sample S1TSphfallax_3_FD_187694 | JGI IMG/M metagenome (GOLD analysis project Ga0209208, IMG submission 187694) | Host-associated microbial communities from peat moss isolated from Minnesota, USA - S1T2_Fd - Sphagnum fallax MG (SPAdes) (version 2) | ecosystem: Host-associated > Plants > Peat moss >...
AACGCTAAAGAGAAGATGTTTGATGTCATATGAAATGAGGATGATTGGGCAAACAAAGAACCAAAGAACCAAACCTAGGTTTATGGAAGACTTAAGACAAGCATAATGAGGATCAAAAGACATGTTAGAAATGATGTTGAAAAAGAAAGAGTGGGTGAATTTCTTTTTGAAATGTTTTCTTGGAGACATTCTATTCCCCTTTTTGAAAATTGTTCAAAAAAAGGGATGCATGCATACATTGCTAGAGGAAAAAGGTCATGCATTAACCTTAGATGGGCTTGGAATGGAAAAAGAATATCAATAGTTGACCCCTATAGCTAATAAAAAGGGATATCGATCCTTCAAGAATGTGGAGGCAATGATTGGGGCCACAAGCACCCAACTCCCCAAGTAAGGCACCAGGGCAATGACCTCAACAAAAATGTGATGTATCCCCCTTTTAGAGATGAGGAGAGTTGCTTGCCAATAGACTAAAGGAACCTCTAAACAATCTGAAGAACTCGGTCTCAAAAGCGTCTTAAAAACTTGAATGAAGATCGAGTTAAAAGAGGTCAACTAACGTTGAAACTCTGAGAATGGGAAAAAAATAAAATGATTTAAAGCCAAAACACCTAGAAAATATTCCAAAAGCCACATGAATGTTTTCTAGTTTTGAAAGTGCTTTTACACAAATTCCAACATTTTAAAAAAATATTGTGCCAGAATTATCAAGGTATATGGTTGTACCCAACATTTGGAAAAGATAATGGCTAAAAAAAAGAGGAAAATAATGTATCTATACTATGGCTATAAAAGAGGTAACAAAAGATATATTTCTTTCCTAATTCCCAAGTGTTAATGAAACATAAAACCTTAAGTTTCACCTTGTTACATGTTTCTTTATGCAACATATGGAAGCATCTAAGATGTTACCTAATACCAATGATAGGGCATGTTTCACTTGAGGTAATGCAACATTCAAGACCTTTGAGAGACCTTTGAACCCTTTAAAATTCATTTGCAAATTTATCAAGCATTTTGAGCAAAAAAACAAGATGTGAGAGGGATTCCATTGGAGTAAGATGAAGGACAAATAAATTAGGCACTAATGTTCAAATTTTTAATGTTATGAACTACAATAATGTGGGCCAAAACAATTTAGACTTATTTTCCTAATTTTAAATTTAAGCCAAACATCTTCCTAAATAGAATTTTAAATCATGTATCATTGAACCTTGTTGGTCATGCAATTTCAATATGGGCTGATGGACTTTTAGAATTGATATCAATCTTGGGAGGTCCATGGATTACTTAAAATTAACATTCTAAAACATTTGCACAAATTATTGGGAACCAACCTTGGGCAACATCTTGCTTGAACATGGTCTAGCTTTGCTATCTCATCATCCATTGGTTGATTTTGACTAAATTTTTATTCAAGATTTTTAAGTGTGTAAGTTATGAATCTAATGGCTAGTTTTGTAACTCCAATCATGAGTAGATTGGATCAGATTTTTTACTAAGGATTCAATTTTTTGGGTTTAGCAACATTGGCCAAACTAATTGGCTTGAAAATATTGTTATAAATAACTAATGTCATGACCTTTTGTAGATGAAAGTGATTCATGATGATTCATTCTTTTGGTAAACTATTGCCCTTTTACATGGAACAATTTAATCAATGATTTGAGAGAAATGAACCAATTCACACCTTTGGACCCTTGTGTATTAAGATTTGTTCCCAATCCCAACTATTAATTTGTTAGTGCAGACTTCAACACAATTAATTAATTAATTTTTTCGTTTGTGCAATTTTCATTTTTATGTATTTTCCATTTGGGTCTTCCTTTAAATTTGAGCTATAAATTGAAAGGTGATGTAAATAAAAATACACTAATCTTGAAAAGTCCATTCATAATAAAAAGAACCAATATAGTTGTTTATTGTGTTTAAAATTGCACTTATATTATTTTGAAAAATCACTATTAATTGTATTTAATGAATTATTTGTCCATCACTTGGAATTGTGTTTATGTGTTTATGAAATTGGAATCCCATCAATTTGGAGTCATTTCATTATATTATTAGAATCCTTTGTCATACACAAAGCATTTGTTGACAAGGTCTTTTTAAGGATTCTAAAATTTGAACATGCTTTTTGATATTCAAACATTCACCAAATGTTTTCAAATTTATTATGGGCTCTAATATATTTCATAAGAAGGGCCACATGTGTTTATATTTTTAAATGCATATGTATTTAATCTTTTGAACAAATGTTGTTATTTCTTAACATTTTTAACAATAAAAAAGGTTCAAGTTTTGTAATCATAGTTTAAAACAAAAATGTTCATTTGATTATAATCTAGGTCTTCATGCAAAAATATAATAAATTTTATTATAATATGGGTCATGTTTGGTCTCAATATTGATATTTAGTCCAAAAAATAACATTTAAAATATAGTTTTGGTATTTGATAAACTAATACATGCACAACATGTGTAAAATGCAGTCTTTGGTAAGGACTTTGACCTTGGTGCCCATGGTTATTTTTAGTATGCATGGACCCTCAAGAGTACAATTAATTTTTTTTTTTTGGGGCATGGTTCAAATAAGGAAATGTTCCATGAAGTTTTCACAAAATAAACTCACAATCCACAATAATGATTAGTGAACATTCCTCATAATGTGGAACCAAATAAACTTTGCATCATATTAAAGAGTGGGATGTAAATGGTGGATTATGCTAAATAAACATGCTTTGGGCAAGATTGGTGTGTGCACTTGACATAATCTATTGTTTACATCCCACTCTTTGATGTTAGTAGTGAGAAATGATGTTAGAATGTTGGAGATTCTCAAGAAGCACCTTATAAAAATGGGCAAGTTGGGTCAATTTTACAAAATTAAAGAGAAAAATAAAGGGTGAAATCAACAGGCCATGATTTTAAGGTTTTGTCATTTCCCCTAAAGTGGGAGTGACATGCCCCTTCATGCAATCTCCTCAAACAAGGTGGGTCTCATGTTGGGACCACCATAATGGGGCAACTTGGTAGCATGTGAGGCTTTAACCACAAAGGTTTAACTCCCTACTCCATTGTGTGGACTAGGTCATGGGCTTTCAGTTTTGAGATGAAGGGTAAGTAGGGCTTGTCTTGGGTCAACATAAGGTAGGCTCCTTGGGACAATTTGGGGTTCTTAAAGTGGTAGTAGGTGCCACATGTTAATGCATTTTTGGGGCAACATTGGGGTAATCTTAGGGTGGCTCTTGGAGTCACCCCATTTTTTCTTCCTTTCAAGGCAACATAAGTGTTGTCCTAAGGACAACTTAAAGTTTTCCAAGGGCATCCAAGTGTTTTGTTGCTTGGGAATGTGAAAATGCTTTTAACATGTCTTAAGTGGACTTCAAGTGAGGTTGAGATTCACATTAGACTAAGTCCTAGTTGTGTAGTGAGTTTAGGTCATTAGCAAGTCAAATCTCATGAAGTCAATTAATTTGATGTTAACCTTGTGTGTGTGGCATGCGTGGGTAGTTAGGAATTAAGGACTAGAAGTAGTGTATGGGGTTTGGTAATTGTGAGGGTGCAAAGGAGGAGTGAGAAAAGGTGCTTCATTTGGTATCAAAGCAAAAACTTTGATCCTTTGTTAAAATGATGGAATTTGTTAGAGAATTAAAAAATCCACAAAATTAAAAAACAAAGGTTGTGATTGAGGTCAACAAGGTAGGGTGAAAACATGGTCAAAGGAGTTGGGGGCACCAAGGTAAAATTCCTTTTCCAAGGACTTCACATGACAAATGTCATTTTTGTGTTGGTTTATAGTTTTAAAATTTGCATTTCAAATATTCCTTTAACACTACATTTTAGATATAAATACATTTTGATTATAAATTGATTTTATATCATATATATTATGCATTCATGCCTTCTATCCCATAAACATGAACAACTTTTGTTAAAGGCATATTTTCAAAATCCAAAATTTTAGGGTCAAAAACATTTTTGAACCAAATGTGCTCAAATCGGTTATAAAAACAATTTTCATCAATTCAAGTCCCTTTTCCCTTCTAATCATCAATGTTAAAATCCTCTCCAATTTTTAGAAGGAATGGTGCACATTTTATAGAAAAAAAAAACATTTGAAAAAAACAAAGATTGTCCACTTTTGAGGTTTGAATGTTTTGAACATGCAAAAACATTTTTGATTTGTGTCAAAATTTGAGCATGTAAACTTGCAATTAATGGTCTTAAAAAAATATGATAATCAAAATTATTATATTTCACTTGTGATATTTCAAACATACAAAAATGTAGTTTTAAGGAATGTACATTCACTTGGGTGGCTCCTTTGACTATGTTTTTATTCAACAATGAAACTTGTAGCTTCAGTAAAGGGATTTAACCAATTGGAAGTCATTGTTGTCATTGGCAATGATGAAATTGGATTGGGTGAAGGATTAAATAGTGCCCCTCCAAAAATAAATGCAAGTGTGGAAAAAGTTTGCTGGCCAAATGTAAGGCCAATTAACTATTAGAGATTCGAGATTTCTTGAATTCGGATATTAAAAATGACTCGAGTAGCTCCATGAACCATTAGGAAACCATGATGCCCAAAAAGGTCCACTTTGAAAAGAAAAAAAATAAAGGATATGAAACCTTTGAAAGGAGTGAAGAGTTGGAGGAAATTGCGAAACAATTAATGGACTAATCAGAGGGTGAGAAGACCTTTGAAAAGATAAGGGGGACCTCCATCAACAAGGTTGAATAGTAGGATAAAAGGGATCACTTGGTTGTGGAAAAATCTAAGGCCAAGAATGCATTTGACTCTAACGCTCTCGTTGTCTCCACACTTGAAATGGTGGGGGACATGATGGATGTAGTGAAGAAACTAAAGTTAATGTTGTTACAGCAAAACAAGGTAAACCAAGGTATTTTCTAAGTCTTCAAAGATGCAAAGGAGCCTAGGTTAATAGATAGAAAGGATGCCTTGGCCACTGTCATCAAGACTCAAGTTTTGAAAGTTTTCATGAAGAAAAATATGCGGGCAAAAATGGTGAAACAATGTGTGCTTCAAATAGAAGCCTCCTTTGAAACATAAGCCATGATGTTTGATGTCAATTGATTGAGGTTTGCACAATCTTTACCTCAAGACCACAATATGGAATGGTGGATGATGTTGAAAAACATGCAACTTCATTTGATGAACATTTGGCCTTGGAATGAATTCAAGGTTAAACTTAATTAGTGGTTCACATCACATAACCATACCTTGAAGGACACGCACAATTTTTTGAGCTTGTGCCTAGGGGATGGGTTAAGGGCATTGGTGCATTATGTGCAAGCTTGAAGTGCGTTTTTAAGCCTTGTCCCCATGAAGAAAGAATATGCTTGGAAGGTGACATTCCTTCATGGTCTTTAACCTTAAACATGAAAGGCCATCCTTCAAAGGAATGAAGTCCTATAGTCATGCCAAGAGATGTTGAAAGTGGCAAAGTGTTTAAAAGATGACTATTTCTTTCACAAGTTGAATGGAGGCCAAAATGATAATCAACCCAAAAGTGGGAATTCAAATACCCTTCAAGTTGATAGTGGTAATGGCTTCAAAGGGGACAAGAAAAGGAAGTGGGACAAAGGCCCACATAAAGTCAAAGACTCCCAAGATAAAAAAAACAAAAAAGGGGACTTGAGCAAAATCAAATGCTTCAATTGCAACTAGTTGGGACACTTCATTAAAGCCAATCATGGTAAGGTGGGGTTGGAAAGAAGGCAAGTTTTTGGGCAATGCAAGTGTGGCCACATTAGGCCCAAACTTGATCTTGCTTAATTATAAAGTACGAATTGATGTGGTTTCTTGTTTGTTGGACTTCGAAACCATTCACTTGTATGTGAAACCAAATGTGGTGAAACAACTAGGGTGGGTTGTCAAAAAGGTGGTGAAAGCCCATACGAGTGCAACTTGCAAAAGGTGATATGAAGTCGGTGCACGTGGTGGAATTGGGTGTAAATTAAAAATGTGTGGAATCAAGTTTGAAGAAACTTCACGATGTGCAACTTGGATAATTTTGATGCCATCCTCAACATCACATTTATAGACTCTTATTGAATGGATGTTTTGAGAGGGGGTTGTAAATTAAAAGTCATTACTAGACTACTTGATACGTTGGTTAGTTTAAACATTGAATACTAGGGTAGTGTATAAACAATATGTATTCATTTTGTGTCCTTGCAAGATTTGCAATAAAATCATTTTTGATCTTTTTACATGCATATTAGTTTTGTGTTAAGGCTAAAATCAAAGGGGTTAGGTTGTTGCCAAATTGTATTTTTAATGCACTTAATAAATTTTTGAACATTTTGACAAATAAACTTCCAAATCAATTGCCTCCCTATCATGATGTTGATCATAAGATTGAAGTGGTGTTGGGTTTGACATCACCACCTATTAAAGCACCTTGCATATTCAAATAAAAAACGTTAAAGAAACAAATCAATGACTTGATGTCTAGAGGTTGCATTAGGCTAAGTAAATTGCCTTATGGAGCCTCAATGTGTTTGTGGATAAAAAGACAAAATGTTGTGCATGTGCATTAACTACCATGCCTTGAACAAAATCATGACCATTAAAAAAATTACCCCTTGCCTTGAATTGATGATTTGTTTGATTGTCTAAATGAAGCTTGTTATTTCAGTTGAATGGATTTGAAATTGGGTTATTATCAAATAAGCATCATGTATGCATTTGTGGAAAAGATGGTCATGAAAACTAGGTATGACTTTTATGAATTCTTGGTCATTTGGTTTGGGTTACGTAATGCACCTTCCACCACCTTCATGAATTTCATTTTTCATGATAAGTTAGATGAATTCATCATCATATATTTTGATGACATCTTGGTTTACTTTGAATTGATGTAGGAGTACACCAAACAATTAGAGTATGTCTTGCAAAAGCTTAAAGACAATAAGATTTATGAAAATCACACCATAAGTGAGTTTGCAAGTTTGGAGATGGATTTTCCAATACGTGATATTTCAAAACAACATTAGGCTAGAGCTAACAAAATTCCAAGCCATCAAAGAGTAGCAAAGTCTAACCACAACCAAGGGGTGAGGCTTTTCCTTGGCTTGTTTATTTTTTATAGGAAGTTCATAAAGGACTTTTTGGCATTTGGCAAATCACTTTTGGACCTCCTCAAGGAATTGTCATTTGAATGGTTAAAAGAATAATATAATGCATTCGAATAATTGAAGAGTAAATTTTCAACATCCCTTGTTTTGAGATTCACAAGTTTTTCCAAACCTTTTGAAGTTCACATTGATGCAGGTGGGTTTGCAGTTCCAACCACATTATTAGGAGCCACACGTGCCCCCTTAAACCACTGCTTTATTCTTAGAATATTTATAAAAAAAATTAATACGTCTTTTAAAAAAACATCAAAAATCTTGAATTTTTTTCTTAATACTATTATATTAAGATATATATTAGAAAAATCCAAAAATATTTCATTAAAAAAATATTTTCAAATTGTGCTTTTAGTGTTAAAATTATTTTAAAACTACTTTTATGCAACTTTAAAGTAGTGGTTATGATTCTTTTTGGTATGTGTTAATATGACTACACCTTTGCAATAAGGGGCATGTTAAAGCATGAAAGGCACCCATTGCCTTTGAAAGTAAAAAGCTAGTGGGGGCCCAATTAAGATGGCTAACTCATGATAAGGAGTTGTTTGTTGTGGTAAGTTGTTTCAAGACTTGGTAGCACTATATATCTTGGATCACAAAGGACTAAAATCTTCACAAACAATGCACCCTTGAAATGTAGCCTTGGGCCATTGCAAAATAATTGCATTAACATGATGACTAAGCATTTATGGACATAAAATTGATCTGTAAACCAAGGAAAGGACAATGTCGTCCCATATGCATTGAATCAAAATGAATATGAAACAAAGGTGCCTTGGGACACCATCCAAATACTTTGCATTGTGTTTGTGGGTGAAAACTATTTGGATTGCAATATTAAATGTTATGTGAAAAATTGATTCATGTAGTTGCACTTTGTGAAGGTGTGCAACAAGAGGAAAATGAAAGGATTACCCTTTTAGACAGTTTGCTAAGATAAAGGCAATTTTGTGTCTATGTGCTAAAAGGAAATTTGTGCACAAAGGTCATGCAAAAAGTGCATGACACGTCAATGGTTGGACATTGTGGTGAAGAGATCACAAGGGTGGTTTTAAATAGAAGCTTGTATTGGCCCAACATGAAAAAGGATGTTGAACATTATGTCCACATTTGTGTGAAGTGCTAGAACACCAAGTTGGTGTATAAGAAGAAGTTTGAGTTATATAGACCTCTTCAAATTTTGACAAGTTTGTTGGAAAGTTTGTTTCAATGGATTATGACATGTCGAGGTAATGATGCCATTTTGGTGGTGGTGGTGGATCAATTATCCAAGTTGGCCAAATTCGTGCCAACTAAAGTCACATTGATGGTTATATATATGATTACATTGTTCTTTGAAATGTGGGTTACACACAACAATAGGCTAGAGGTCATAATGAGTGATTATGATACAAAGTTCGCATCAAACTTTTGGAAAGTGCTGATGAATAAGACAACAATTATGTTAAAATTAAACACGGCCTTCCATCCCCAAATTGATGGGCTGACCAAAAAGGTTAATAGGGTGCTAAACCAATACTTTTGGAACTATGTGGGGGCTGATCACAAGGATTAAGGCAATGACCTAGGCCTAACAAAATTTTATTACAATTCTACCAAACACTCAATGACAAGGATGAATCCTTTTGAGTTAGTTGTGCGATTGGAAGCAAACAACTCATGCTTTTGAGAACATCAAGAAAACATCAAGTGGAACCAATAATGTAGAAGAAATGGCCAAGGAATGCATAGATAGAAATGTGTGGGCCATAAAATTCTTACAAAAAGCACATGTTAGTTATAGAAAACAAGACAACAAAATTTGAAATCATATTGAATTTGAAGTTGGTGATCTAATGTGGTTTAACATGTGAAAATCTTAAATACCCAAATCCTTTACCACCCGATTAGTACCAAAGTATGTTGATTAGTACCAAAGTATGTCGAGCCTTACAAGGTGGTGAATAAATCTTATGAAATCATTTATCCTTTATTATTGCCAACAACTTTTGTGGAAAACCCAACTTTCCATGTCTTCAAGTTGAAATCATTCAATAAGGATGAAAGGCATAAAGATAAAAAATAAGCCTATCACCCCATATACAACTTCATAGAACACATGTTCAATGAGTGAGGTCAAATGTATCCTTAGGGTGAGACAAAACCATATGGGTAGGTGAGCAATATGTTGTCAAGTGGAAAAAGGTATCTGTCGTAACCCCACTTTGGCCAAGTGTGGGGGTGAAGCCCAACATTCCCAAAGTTGGGGACTTGGAGTCCTCCAGGACTCCCGAATGTTTAGGGTTCAACAGCAAGGCCCAAAACACTTCGCATTGAAATGTTCTTGGTGTCATTGAAAAGGTCTTGAAGCGTAAATATCGAAAATGGCCTCGCATTGGCCATTTGGACATCTGTAACCCAAGTTATGGGCAAAAGAAGGGCCGGGAGTCAAATTGACAATTTGACTCCCGACCACTAAAAGTCGGGAATCGACCTCTTCCCGACCTCCGAATTGAGAGAGCGAGATGTCGTTGAAAAGATCTCGACGAGGGCTACAACTTTGGTTTAGACCTCGTTGCGATCAAACTTGGCAGTCGGGAGTTATGAGCTCCCAAAGTCTCGGGACTCCAACCGAGACAGTTTCGGGACAATTTCGGGACTCCAACTTGGGAGTCCTGGGAAAAAGAGCCACTTGGATGTAGACCCCGTGGAGTGTCGCAGAGAATACTATATGGGGGAAGGTGGTGGCTTCCCCCGAGTCCGGGCCGTGGTGAGTCTTGTGGTCCAAAGTGCCCGTGGCTTGTCCTAACACCTAAGGGTGTCCCGAAATGTGAACTAACCACTTTGTGGTTTGTTTTGGATGCAGATTCAACCTTGATCTACTAGTCCCTCTTCCTAGTTTAATCCCGGGACTTCTAGCACGCCCCTCTACCCCTTTATAGTGCTAGAAGTCGGGAGCGCCTTCCGAGTCCCAACTTTCCGCAACTACACTTTGGTGAACCCTCAAGTGGGTTCACCTCGGGACTTGGGAGTGCGTCAGTACCACCCAAAGGAGGTCCAATGAGTAAAACCGGGTCATTTAAACCATCTATTGGAAATGGTGGACAAGTTTCAATTGGAAAGGGGACATGAAATAAAACCTTAAACTCGAAGGAGCAAGCACCTTGCTCCTAAGTGTGGTTGATAAAAATATTGATTTTCAAAAGTGAGGGTGAAAGCTTGAATAATCTTGATCAAGCTTTGTGAACAACCAAGGGCGCACCATTCCAATCTCAAATTATGGAGATGGATGGTCAAGTGGTGCAAAGGACAATCCATAGAAAGATGAAGTGGAAGGTGATTATGAAATGATATCAACCAACAAAAGTGGGCTTTGGGTGTTGGATTCAAAAGAAAAACTCCCAAAGGTTTGGCCAAGTGAGACGGGGGTAGTGGTGCATGCATATTATGGCATGCATCTAAACTTAGAAATAAAACTTGTGGGAGTGAAAGTTTCCAATGCATGGTGTCGTGAACCATGTCCGAAAATGTTAAACTATGTAAGCATGGTTAACACTATTTGTTGGGCTTGTTTCAACATCTATTCCCATTCATGGTGGTTGGGGTTGTCAAAAGGAAACTTGGACATGGAATCAAATCCTCAAGTGAAATGGGGTTGCCCAACGAGATAATAATACCAAGGGATGTAACATGAGGGAAGTGTTAAGTCATCATGATGGATGGTGCAAATGGACACGAACAATGTTTAAGATTATTCCAATGTTGAAGTCAAAAAATCCTTCGCACAAATAAAACCATAGTGGGGAGTAATTACTCTTAAATGGCTTGCGGTGAATGGGTGGCAAGCAAAAGGGCTTGTCATAACATGGCAACATGTTCAAAATGTCAATAAAGATGTTGACCTTTTCAAAGTGAGGGTGAGTGACAGCCCCTTGGTGTGAGCTCCTTGCATGAGGTGAGCTTCATGTTGGGACCACCATGGTGGGGCACTATGGTGGCATGGAAGGATTCAGCCACAAAGGTGGGCTAAGGTTTGATTCCCTAGTTCATCATGTAGATTGGGCCATGGGCTTTTGGGTTTGAGATGAAAGGCAAGCATGGCTTGTCCCGGAATCAACATAGGGTTGATTCCGGGTTGGCTCCTCAAAACAATTTGAGGTCCCAAGGTGGCATCAGGTGCTACACATTAAAACCTTTATGGGGCAACCTTGGGATTGTCTTGGGGTGGCCCTTGAAGTTGCCCCATTTCTTCTTCCCTTGGGGCAACATAAGTGTTGTCCCCAGGACAACTCAAGGTTGTCATGGGGCATCAAAGTGTGTTGCCCCTTGGGAATGTGAGAATGCTTTTGTCGCATCTTAGGTAGACTCTCAGCGAGGTTGAAAGACTCACAATCAATTAAGTTTTAGTTGTGTAGTGAGTCTAAGTTGTTAGCGAGTCAAGTCCCAGGAGGCCAGGAAACTTGATGCTAACCCTGTGTGTGTGGCATTTGCACATAGATAGGAGTGAAGAATGAAAAATAACATGAGAAGCTTGGCAAATGAGAGGACATGAAGTTCAAACAAGAAAGGGTGCTTCAAGGAGACCCAATCAAGTTATTTGGAGAGTTAACATTTTGTTGGGCCCTAGTATGACCTTAAATTTCCCTGTTTCGTCTCAAGTTGGAGTGAAATTAGAAAGGGACTCAAATTGAGTAACTATTTAAGATGAGGGGGCTACCCCAGTGGTTAAGGGGTGATCTGTGAGCTGCTAAGCTTAGCAGGTTGGAAGTTCAAATCCAAATTTCACCAATCGCATCCCTTCTCCTCACGCTCTGTGAGGACAGTCAGCTACGCTGGTGGTTAGGGTTTTGGAGACTTCTGTCGCCAGAGTTATCAGTACCAAATTGGGTAGCCATTCAATGGAACTAGGTACCATCATTTCACAGCATTTGTTTCTCACATTTGATACTGTGAAAAGTCTAAGAAAAGAAAAAGAAAAAGTCTAAGAAGGAGTTGTGGGTGCCAAGCGAGCAAAATTTAGAACCACCAGTGATAGGGCCAGTTTGGGTGAAGAAGGAGATTCCGCCCCAGTTTGTTCTTTCGTATTCTTTTCATTCCCAATTTCGACCAAACTTGGGGTACTCTGATACCAGTTCCAGGGACTTCAATACTCTAATGCAAGAAAATCTTCAAATTGGAGACAAATGCCAGTTTCTGTGAGAGTATTGATAGCAGAGTGTTATAAATTTCCATGGGGCCAGATACCTGCTTCACTATCTAATGGGCTGCCAAGAGGAAGTTGAGAGTACAGTGAACATTGCTGCAATTGCTGCACTTCTTTCAACAATTGTGTTGTTGGTTGTTTTTGGTAATTAAATTATAATTTGGCACTTGCAGATCTGAGGAATGTTTTACTTGTCCTTTGCAGATCAATATTCAGCCTTTCAATGTACCTGTTTTTCAGGTCACATTAGGGCCAGGGAAATATGAATAAGATTGGAGAAGGCTGAATATTTTGTGCTGCAACAGGAAGGCCGTACTTGGGGATGCATACCCCTACAGACATAATTTGCTGCAAGATAAGCACTTAGTGCATTTCTGCTGGTAGCTTGAGTATGGTTGATGACTACATGGATGCTTTCATAGGCAGGTGACAATGGTAGGGTAATCTATGACTAAAAGTACTCAAAAGAATGCAGCTGGATGAGTTTAGTATGGATCTAGTTTGGCCCACTGTCATCAGTCTCTGGGTGATTCTACAGAGTCTTGATTTGCTAGCAGATCAGAGCAGAACAATTCTGTGATGTGAATGTCTTGATGATGAACATGATTGGTTTCCATGGTAGTTATTTGGTTCTGGTTTTGTGTTTGAAGAAAACTCACAAACTTTTTTCGTAGTCACCTGAGAAGGGGAAGAACTCTTTTTCTCTTGTTGTCATAGGGACACACTGCTGATTGAATTTTCTTTATACCAATTAAACTCTACTAAGAAAATCCTACTGGTACAGGAGAACAATTTCTATGAGGTTTTCTGTCTGAGTTTCAAATATAGAGGCTGAAATAAATCGTGAGTCATGTGAGTCAGGCTCTGTGAGATTATTTCAGTAACAATTCCTCTTTTTTTTTCCTTGTTGTGAGAAGTGAAGGGAATCTTGCAAGTTTCTTCAACGGTGAAATTAGGAGCTCATGGACTTATCTCAAGTATTAATGAAGAAAGACTTTTCAAATCTGCTCAAAAACTGCATACCATCTTATACATTTCTTATTAGTTGGTCAACATCTTTCCTGAACATAGTGAGGAAAGTGGAAGCAGCATGGATTGATTGCCCAGTCACACCCATCCTTGCAAATCAAACAGGGCGTTCAGCCCCACCATTATGTTATCAGCTTGATGTCCAAGTTTATGGGGTGAGTGAGACAAGAGGGAGAGCAGGAGTCCCCAGAAAGCCCACCTGGTAAGCCATGGACCCCATTTGAACCTCAATTTGTGAATTGTGAATGAGAGAGAGACAGAATAAAATGCTTTGGTTTAAATGTCTACAAAATTTATGTGCAGATCTCCAAGAAACTGGTACTGGAACAGAAGGGAGTGGCTGATGTCTTGGGAGATGAAGAGGCCTGGAATAATGTGGGCTGAACAGCAGGTTTGTTGCTTCATTCTTGGTTGATGTATTTGGGTTTGGAGTTTCCATGAAAGAATTCTTCAGAAATGCAGGAATGGTGAAGGAATTGAACTGATAACCAAATTCTCTTGACAGCCCAAATTCCATTCAGCACTTTCAGAGTGGGCATGATCCATCAAAAACCTCAAACCCTCAACTCTCATAAACTCATGTCTCTAGTCCCCAAATCTCTGAAACCTCAACCCTGAACCTTGAACTAGTCCTGGCACTGATGATATCTTTCACTCTCTTCCTAATATTGAGAGAAATTCTAATGTAACACTGTTTGGTGTTAGACAATATGGTCTGCATTTTCAGCATGCATGTTTTATATGCTCATTTGTAAGTCCTTAAGGTCTGCTTAGTTTTGGATCCAGTGCTGATCCCCAAAGATCATTGTCTTACACAAAACACATGAGTCCTGACACAGGCACATAAACTTGTACATCCTTGCAGAGAAGTAACAGAATTGCACAACTCCACTTCCATTGTCACAAGGGTGGAATGATGTTTCCCTTGTCATAAGACTTGGTTCCATTAGCAGGATTGATTAGGACTGGGAGGGTCTCCTGGTTCTCCTGGTTGTTCAATTCCCCGTCTATTGCCAATGGCATAACAGGCGGTAAAAGTGGATGGATGCTTACCAGCTTTCTTTTGTTCTTGTCTAGCAGTGACATGCCCACATTGCAGTTACAGACAAGCATATTTTATGCAAATCCAAATCCATTCTGCTGATGAGCCCATGATAAATCATCCAAATATGCTATTTCAGACTCTGTGCTCAAGTAAATTTGTACCAGTAGCTGCATTTGATCCAAAGAGGGATTTTCCAAGTCTACATTCTGTTGGGTGTATTTTATATGAGACTGAGTTGAGAGACTAGATTGGAATTTGATGATGCTGATGGAGATAGACAAGTTGTGCTTGCAGTGAATGCTTGTCTGCTCCATTATCTCTATGGCTGCATCTCCTTCATCTGCCACATTTCAATTCTACATTTGCTGCTGGCTATTCCTCTGTATGTTCACTTTGCATCAACAAAGTTTCTTAAGCAATGTTCATCTGCCTCAAATGGATTAAGTGTCAAGAGTTCTGTATGTGATTGCTTTAAGAGCAAGATCCCATTGTGGATTCAGGTCACTCATCAATAGGGGAGGTAGTACTCCACTGGCACACCCTGGCTTTTGGGAAAGATGTGAAAGAGACTTGCTCTGATTTTGATGTACATAGGGATATATGGATATTGATCTAGACCATTTCAATGACACCCTTTGTCAGGGATTTTCATCAATGAGATATCTGTGTACCCTGGTGTCATGTATGATTCTTGAGTTATCTGAGGTACACCATGACACCATGTAAATAACATTAGGATTGAAGCTCTGACCTTCAAGAACTTGTAAATCAAATAGCAAACATAAGGCTTATCTGTATCGTGCAACAGTGTGTCATGCACTTCAACTCAAATCTTTGAACTGAAACCATATATTTCTGTTCTAGAAAAACATTGAACATCAATTTGATTTATGAGACAAGAGAAGAAGAATCTTGCTCTCAGAGATTTCCTCAAACTTACAAGTGTGCAGATGCAGAGACCTTGAATGAACAGATGGATGAAATGGAAGAGGTTGCAAAAGATAGATTCCAAAAATGATTATCCAAAAAATTGAAATTTGCAAAAGACAATTGTCACAACCTTTGTTATTATGCTGAAACTAGTCCCAACTGCAAACTGATTTCTTTTGAGAGGAGTGTTCTCAAGCAAGTTCAAATCCATGTTCGTATTGCTTTCAAAGACTTGGCAGTGTAAGCAACAATTGCACATGAAATTTCAAATAGGGCGACTCTCAATGGCCACTAACTTGAGCATTAAAAAAACAGCATAGAGCAATAAGAGACAGCATAATATGAGACAGCATACAGTCTTCCACAACAGACCTGGTGCAAACAGCATGAACAAGCTGCTCAATATTTTGGATATCTGTTCACTTTTCCCCTTTAATGATTTGTACCTCCCCACATATCAATTGAGTCCAGTTGGTGACTGCATGGGATTACCTCAACAAGATGAACTTTTGCAGAGAATCCATTAGACTTGGAGGCCAATGCCTACTGTTCCTCACCCAAGACAAATCTCTGTAGCGAGGGTCAAGGAGTGTTGCAATGGTAAATTGCTGCTCTGCGGGCACTGTTGCATGCTTATCCACATATAATGCAGCTGCAAGTGCTGCATGAATCTCTGCAAACAATCACAAACACAATGTCTGACTTAAGACAGCAGCAATGACTACTGTAAACAAATGCCAACATACTCTAGATCTGGATCAAGTTGAACCCATGGGTTCACTATGGTGGTTTAATCTATGCTTATGGAGACAATAATTATCTTTCTAAGAAACTCCTCTGCAAGGTCAAAACCATGCTTTTGACATATTGGAAGGGGGTAGTGCAGGGCTGCTATTCACAGAAACAAAATAAGAGAGGAAAGCAGAACTGGCAAGCTCACCAGGGTAACCCTTCAAGCTCACTGACATGTCCTCCATTTCTAGAATAGCCTCCCCCCGGTCCCCTACCTCATAAAGTGACAATGCTCGGCCTACCCTTGCATATTCTGATAACGCTAAGTCACCAGCTTTCTCAGTTATCTGAAACCACCATGATCACCACCATATTTCACAGTCAATCCTGTTCTGAAACTGCTTGCTTTAGGTCAAAGGGGCATTACACAAGCTGAGGAAAAAAAAGTTTGACACAAGTCCTATCAAACCACAAGACAGGAAGAAGAAAAATGGTGCCATCTCTACAGATAAGCAAGACTGAAAGCAGTGCACCTCAAATGAATCCATGCCTACTTGAAAGGTTCCCATGTGGTGTAGCTGAAGAAAGAAAGGTATCCAAAAGGTCCCTACAACATCAGGAGAATACAAATCTCAAAATGGAAATCTGTTTCCATCTTCTGTTGAAAAGAAGAAAATTGAGGGCAACAATCCTCTTCTGGTATTTTTTCACTCATCAGGTTCTTCTAGTCCCTTTGTTGGAAGCTGGCCAAAAATTCCAATTTCCTATAACCTGGGAAACCACATTTCCAAATTCTTCCCAAAAGAATTCAGAATGTTTAGGATTTCCAAGCTTTTGATCATGACTGACTGACTCAGCGAAAAGTAGCTGGGAGGATAATACCACACACAGAACACCAATGGCTTCTTTCCTGGTTTTGAGCAGAGACCTGACTGAAGAAGCCCAACGCTACAGGGAAGTCGCCTTGAGCTTGTGCTTCTCTGGCCTTGAACAAGAGCTCCAACGCCTCCGACACTCTCCTAGAGAACGCTTCGCTTGCCTCCTTCGCGTCCTGCGACACGGGGTCGTACGATGTCCCGAGCTCCGACTGCCCTAATACGATCACCGAATTCCTCGCGCCGCCATGGTTGTTCCCAGTTATCGCCTGATCCACCAGCGCTTCCGCTACTGGCACTGGTATGCTGTACAGCAAACATGCCACGGCCGCAATCCCCGCAATCCAGCAACTATCCACAACCTGATTCAATGACCAACTCAATCCCTGCTGCTGCAATGCAGCTTTTTCTTCCCTTCCCAAATTCAGCAGCGACAATCCACTAGCGACACTAGCTCCTGATTTGGAAACCCGAAATCTGGAAACACAATCTCCGCACAAACAAAACAATTCACGCCTACATTGGGTGTGGAAGTAGCCATTGCAGATCAAACCAGAGGCCACTGCTGGTGGTCGTACTCGATGGAACTGTTGCTGAAATTTAGCAGTACATCCTTGCCCACCAAACCAATTCAACTTCTTTTCTACAACACTACAAATGATGACCCCATGATGTGCAAAATTGTTGCAACAACCTGCTGCAGCTTCGTGGCGATTTGAGTGAGCTGCGATGCACATGGTGAGAGGATTGGCATTGCGAGTTACAGAAGAAGAAGAAGAAGAAGAAGAAGAAAATGCTATACTGACATTGGGACGGACACATCCCATGTCGTCTTGTACCTAAGTGAAAAACTGCAAATTGTGGAGGTATTTGTAATCTGTAAAAGAGAAACCTCGCAGACGACAAAAAGAATTACGAAATTGCAACAAAATACACGGACATAGAAAACAGACATAGAAAAAACAATCTATAACGACAACCAAAAGAAAACCTCTCTTCTCGGTGGTATTTGCAATCTGTGCTAGAAATTGAATTTGACAAACCAGACCGCAAATTACAACAAGCGAACGAACAAACAAATGAGACAACAGACAGTCAAGACAGACAACAGTATATGCAAACAACAACAACAACGTCTATCCTCTATCTCTGTGTGTGTCTCTCTCACACACACAGCAACAACAAAAGTCTATCCTCACTCTCTCTCTCTCTCTCTCCACCATATCTCTTGGACACACCGTGTTGGGCGGTTATCTGATTTTTTTAACCTCAGGTTTTAGGTTTTCCAATTGGCTTGTTGGAGAATTTTAGGAATCAAAATCCCCCATGTTAGTGTGTAAGTCCTATTTTTTTTCTTTCAGGTGCATCCACACTTGGTGTTAGGGATTCTAGGGTTGATTCCCCTAACACCATGCTAGCCATTTAGGACTTAAACCTAGTTGCCATGAAAATTTTATGTTAAGCTAAGATTCACTTAACATTGAACTATGGCCCATTTAAAGGTGCATTCACACTTGGTGTTAGGGACTCTAAGGTTGAGTCCCCTAACACCATGCTAGCCATTTAGGACTTAAACCTAGTTATCATGAAAATTTTATGTTAAGCTAACAGTCACTTAAAAATTGAGCTATGGCTCATTTAACATTTGGGTGCCATCTAGGATGCCACCTAGATTTTCATTTAACACTAACTTAACATCAAGTGTGAATGCACCATAACATTGGGTGCAACGTAGGATGCCACCTAGATTTTCATTTAAGACTGACTTAACATCAAGTTTTAACTAAAATTACCTATACCTCCTTAGATTAAGTGAAGTGACACTAACTAGTTTGAGTTAGATTTAAAAAGGTGCTAGTTGACAAATTAGTTGTCACTAAAAATAAGGTTGGCTTAGGGATAGTTACATTTAGAAGAACTGGTGAATTTGGGAAGACTTGAAATTTTAAAGGAGAAGGATTCATTCTAAAGGGGATTGACACGTCTTTTTTTTGCTTGTTGCTTTGTGTTCCACCTGCCTCATCAAGCTCCTTTCACGTTCGACTCCTTTAGCTCCTAATTACCTACACACCTCATGGCACACTTGGTTAGTTTTAAAGTCCGTCGATTTATTATTTAAATTCTCTAGACCTTGCTATCAAGGTTAAGTCTTAGTCTAATTGGAGCAAGCCAAAGGCTCGGCTCCTAAAGTGGACCCACATGGCCTTAAAGTCGAATCAACCCTATGCTAACTTAGGAGCCTTTCAAAACCAACTCCCAGAATTGGTCCAAAAGACTTAAACCAAGATGACCCAAGTTGTTTCGGGGTTAACACTTTCTTGGTAGCCTCAAAGTTTTAAAGGGACAACTTTTAATCATCCAAAATGCTTTAATGGGCTTGTCCCCTTAGGTAGTTTAGGACATCATTTAATTGTCTATTGAAGGTTTTAAGGGGATAGTGCCCCATGTTATAGTCCCAAAGACAACCCCTAGTCGTCTTATTGATTGGTGAGAACCTAAACTTCCGCCTTAGCCCATTCGAACCCCTAAGTCTTGACGTATTTTGATTCCTAAAAAAATCGAACCTCGTAGAGCCATTTGTGGCCTAGCACTCATATTGCTTTAGTGCCCCACTAAGGTGGTCCCAATATGAGGCTTGTATCCATTTAATACATCTCTTAAGCGTAAGGCCATGTTCTCCCCCACCTTCGAAAGGTCAACATCCTCGTAGACACAAATAACATGTCGCCCTTGTCATGGTGAATCGAGCCCTTTCGTCACCTTCTTACCTCGAGCTTTTAGGAGAGTAGCTAATTCTTGATTTAAATATAGTTTGCATCCCATACTTTTTCTATTAAATGTAGGAGTGATATCTTAGACAATTTTATTATCTTTCTTTATGATGGTCCCTTTAACCGCACTAACCCCTGTTGGGTTTGATTTTCTTACCAAATGACACTCCTCTTCTTTGGGCACCCTTGAAACACTCGAAGGTTAAGTTTCATGCCTAGGCTTTATCTTTCGGTGACCTTGGGTAACCACACCAAGATATGACTATAAAATGCACCAACAGATAGTGCCAACTTGGGTTTAGCCAAGCCGAGTAGGTCCCTTTTGCTTTAAAAGGACATGGTTCTCAACTCCATGCACTAGAAACCTCGTTCCCACAAGTTTATTCTTTGTTTGGGGACATGCCATTTAATGTGTGCACATGACTACCACAATCTCACATGATTGAACCTTTAGAAGTTTTGTTTTTGAGTTTAACTCCTTAGGTCCATTTTTGTTGGTTTCCATCACCTCAACTTAACCTTCATTTACTTCTTCCATGGTTTGCCCCATTCATACATCTTGACTTCAAATCAATTGTCATCTACCTTGGCTTCAATGTAAATATATGTTCATTTTTGTAGGTTTTGTTCTCACCCCCCTCGCCTTTTGGAGGTTGATGTCTTCATTAACATTACTTACCTTTATGCACTTTCCTATTTCCCATCTCATGACCCCGCTCTCGTTCAAACTTTTCAACCATTTTCAGCAAGTGGTTTAAATGAACAGGTTTCACACATTTAGATTCTTTCGAATGACATCCTTTCCATTCGATCAATTATTTTTTGTTAATTCACTCGGTTTGTCTTGCAATTAAGATGCAATCTACCTCCCTAGCAAGCTTATGCTCAATGAGGTCAAATCTTGGGTGATATGTCTATTTTTGGTCTTTCCATTTTTTGTCCTAATGAACTATCACAACCCTAGCCTTGGGCTTATGATCAAGGCAAGGGTTTGCAAGGGTGTGGGCCAAGAGGGAAGCCTGGAAGTCACATTTCATGCTCCTGAAAATGTAGGAGAGTGTGAGGGAATGAACCCTCACACTCCCAAGGGAGCTTTCATTATGGGAGTTGAAGTTTCAATGGATTCCCAAATTTTTAGAAAGTGATTTTAGGGATCAAAACCCATTGGGTTGTAGAGTTCCTTATATCATTGAAAATATCTTAGAACGTAGATGTTTAAAATGGGCTCGCATGACCCATTTGGACATTTCAAACACAAGTTATGACAAAAAAAAAAGGTTGGGAATTAAATTGGCAATTTGACTCCCGACTATTAAAAGTTGAGAATCACCCCAATTTCTTTGCGTGTAGGTGATGTGCGACATATTTTTGAAAGCTCTCAACAAGGGCTACACTTTGCTTTAAACCTCATTTTAATCAGAGGTCTACACGCAAAGTTATGGGCCCCCAAAATCATGAGAGTCTCAATTGTGAAAATTTCGGGATTCCCACTTCGGAGTCCCGGGACAAGATGACATTTGGGTGTTGGTCACATGGCTAGGCACAAAGTATAATATAAGGGGGAAGTTGGTGGCTTCCCTCAAGTCCGGGTTGTGGTGAGTCTTGTGAGTTCAAGTTTGCATGTGGTTCGTTCATGCACCAAAAGTGCTCCAACTATGCATTAACAAACTTGTTGTTTGGTTTGTGCAGGTCTATGTGAGTGATTGAATCTTGTCAATCTTCCTAGTCCCATCCCGGAGTTCCAGCATGCCCCTCTACCCCCAAAGTGTTGCGAGCTAGGGAGCGTGCCCCAACTTCTTCTTCTTTCGTTGTTTTCACCTTTAGGCTCGTAGTTAAGTCCATTGAGGAGCTTGGGGGTGTGTCACACTGGCTTTAACTTAAACACATGGAAGGTTGAATGGGTTATGGATGTTGTTGGTAATTACAAAGTATACACATCCAAATGGGGTTTACAAATGACCTTATAAAGGCTTGCATATTTTGGGACAAACCTATTCTCCAAAGTTTCGGGCATCTTAAAATCCATTATGTTTAACCGCACTGTCCCCCACCTTGAATTCTATGTGCTTTCTTAACTTATTGGCCCATGATTTCCTCTCTTCATGTTCCTTGACCATTGTTTTGGCCTCTTTGTTGCCTTCGCGGTGAGTGCCTTTTGTTCTAAAAATGGCTAGATCCATGGGTTGTTTTGCTTCAACTCCCAAGGCCAATTTAGAGGGATTTGTTTTAATGGCCAAGTGTTTTGTAAAGTTGTAGCAAAATTCTACCAAACCCAAATGGTTGCCCCGATTTTTACAAACGTTGGCAATATAGTTACAGAAATATTGATTCAATATCCCATTCATTTTTTCAATTTGTCCATTAGTTTGCAAATGGAAAACACTATTACATTTTAACTTGGTCCCCTCTTTTCTCATTAATAGCATCCAAATTTTTTATGTGAATTTCACATCTCAATCACTTATTATGATTTAAGGCATACCATGATGTTGGACCCACATGTCAAAAAATAGTTTTTCCATCCCTATTGATGTGGTGTTTGTTTGGGTCAATGCAAATTTAGCTAATTTTTAAAACATGACTACCACCACAAATATGGCATCTATCCTTTCCCATTATGGGGAACATGTCATAAAATCCATTGAAACATTCTCAAATGGACCTAAGGGGATTGGGAGGAGCTTATATAGCCCAAATTCTTTCGTGTGTACCAACTTGGTACTTTGGCACTTCACACACATGTGGATGTAATGTTCTATGTTTTCCTTCATTCAGGCCAATAGAAAGTTTTTTCCAATGACGCTTTTGTTTTCTTCTCACCACAGTGTTTCGTCATGGGTGCATCGTGCACTTCTTGCATGACTTTCATGCACAACTTTCCTTTTGGCACATAAACTCGTGATCGCTTCCATCTTAACAATCCATCTAGAATGGTGATTCCTCTCACCTTCTTTTTTTAGTGTAAGTCATTGAAATAATTTTGTGCAAAGTGATCTTCCACATACGCCTCTAGTATTTTCCTTTCTAGATTGTTTTTTCCGATTTAGATGGTTTAAAGAATTTATGTACATTCTCCAGGCATCTCTATTTGGTATTCTTTTATGTGACTTAACACATTTAGCACCACATTCTTTTTGCCAGGCTTGTGGATCAACTTGATGTCCATAAGGGCCAAGGTATTGTGCCAACATAATTGCTTTGGCCATGGCCCTTAGTTAGGTTTCAAAGTATTTTAAGGATACATTATTCATAAATACTTTGGTTTTATGAGAGCTTAAGTAGTGCTGCCATGCCTTTAAACAACTCACCACTATAAATGACTTTTTTCATGAGTGACCATCTCAATTGGGCCCTTGCCAACTATTTATTTTCAAAGGCTATTGGGTGTTTTTCTTGCATAAAAGGGCCTATTGCAATTTGCATTAATATGCATCTCGAAAGGATTTTCAAAATTTGAGAATCACAACATCAATGTTGGTGATAACTTCATTTTCAAGAGGTCAAATGCCTTTAGTTGTTCGCCCTTCCATTCAAATGATCCCTTTTTCTTTAAGAGGTCAATGAGTGGTTTGGTTAATGTTGGAAAGTCCTTTTTGAACTTCCTATAGAAATTGGCCAATCCCAAGAATGACTTTACACCTTTGGTCGACACCAAGCTTTGCCATTCTTTAATTGATTCAATTTTCTTTGGGTTGGGCTTCACCCCTTCCCTAAACAACACATGTCCCAAGTTCATTTTTGAATTCACAAACTTGTTTTTCGCTCGATTGGTGTATAATTTTTTCTTTTTGAACTTTTGCAACATAAATTCCAAATGTGTTGCATGTTCCTTTGTGAACTTGGAATACACCAAAATGTCATCTATGTAAATGATCATGAACTCATCTAACTTCTTGTGAAAGATCGAGTTCATCAACATGGTGAAAGTGGATGGGACATTACATAATTCAAATGACATGACCAAGAATTTATACGAGCTATATCTTATCTTCATAACCATCTTTTCCACATCTACCTTTTTCACACAAATTTGATAATAATTTGACTTCAAGTTGATGTAAATCTTCCCATGTAATCTCCTAATGTATTTTGCTACAAATAGTTTTATTTTTGTACCTCTCCAACATAGCTCATGTATCTCCCATATCCTTTTACCTATACTTCTAAGAAATTGTAGGTATGCATCTTGGTTTGTTATGTGTTGTCTTTACAAAAGGGTATGGTGTTTTTGTTATGTAGACATGAATCTTTCAATGCCCAAAAAAGTTGGAAATTGCATTCATTCTTACCTAAACCAAGCAAGCCAGTTTGACGTAGTGCAAGGTTAGTTGGAGGCATAAGTAGTGTGGAGGTTAAAAAGAGTAACAAATTTGCAAGCATCATGGAGGAGGCATAAGCAATGTGGAGGTTAAAGAGAATAACAAATCTACAAGTAGCATGGAGGAGGCATTTGCAAAGATGAAGACCGATGATGACTA
>Ga0209208_10003025_pt1 | contig 24192 bp, 27 predicted proteins | sample S1TSphfallax_3_FD_187694 | JGI IMG/M metagenome (GOLD analysis project Ga0209208, IMG submission 187694) | Host-associated microbial communities from peat moss isolated from Minnesota, USA - S1T2_Fd - Sphagnum fallax MG (SPAdes) (version 2) | ecosystem: Host-associated > Plants > Peat moss >...
CCTCATACAAGTTTTTAGGAGGCTATTGGGCCAAAGATCTTTAGGGTTTCCAAAGGGCCCCCTAATTTGTTGGTAGATTGTTCTTTTCATCTCTAAAAGGGGGATAAATTCCATTTCCATTGTTTCGGTAGCTTACTTAGGGAGTTAAAGGCTTGTGGCCCCTATCATTGCCCCCAATCATTGCATCTAAATTCTTACAAAATCATCATCCATTGTTATAGAGGCTCTAGGGGTTAATACAATAGTCTCTCGCTTAAGTACACACCCATTTAAATATGCATCCTAGTTAAATACACATTTTTGGCAAAAAATTTAAGGTTCAAGATTTATTAGTTGAACATGTCATTAATCGTCATTTGGCGTAAGTTTTGAAGTTTTTTGTGTTTGGCTTTGAGGCCGACCATTCAAATCTTGCTTTGAAATGATTCAAACGATTTCTTAAAGTCATTGAATGTTTCCTCTGTTTCTGTTTGAACTTCAAGGCAAAGCAGCTGATCTTCAATGTTGAGAACCTACTTATAAAGAGAGTTGAAACCCTGGAATATAACTTTGTTTTCTAAACCATTAATGCTCATTGAGACACTTTCCGTTTGGTTTCTTTGACATTGTAGTGAAATGCAAGCGATTTGGGAACGACAAATCTAAAGTACGCACTTACTGGCTAAGTACGCACAAACCACGTAGGTTCAAGTTGCGTACTTAAGCGGGAGACTAATGTAGTTCAAGTTCACCTCCATTTTCAAAAATTGGCCTATAATTTTTTTCCTTTTAAAAACTCATGCTTGCATTTCACTTTTTGAATAATTTTCAAAATGGGGAGGGGATCATTTTGACGAGGTCCTTTCAAAGAGTTTGCATGAACATTATTTTTCCATCATTTTGTCATGTTTTCAAAACCTCCTTATGCTTGCTTAAATTTTTATGCAAGTTTGGGTTTGGGGGCTAGGTTCCTTGTTCACCCAATCATCCTATCATTTTGTATGGCCTTAGACATCTTCTTCTTAATATTGTGCACTTGGTTGGCCCTCCCCGATTCAATAGCTCATGGCTTGGCCTAATAACTTGTGACTTGATGCAATAGCTTGTGGCTTTCACGTCAAGTTTTGGATTTGTTTTATTTGTTTTTTCATTATTGCTCATATTATTCATTAAATCAACATTCATCAAAACAAGATCTTACAAATCTTCTGATACCCAATTTCATGAAATAGTACCAATTTGGTTCACTTTATGATTACAATCAAATTGGGGATGAAAAAAAGGATCAGAAAATCAACTTAGGGCTCAAAAACAATTAATTTCATGGATAACTCTACTTGGTAACCTAAGTTTTAGGTGAGTAAAGGTGAGTTACATGGCACTAAACCATTATTATTTTTTGTGATTTTTTTTCAAATGGTGACATTTGTTTTGAAAAAATAAATAAATTATTACAACCTTTTTTTTTGGCGACCTAAAGCATTTTTTCGACTTCATTAGGGAGGCACAACCAAGTAAAGAAAATATGAGAATGAAAGTTCACTAGGAATGGGGTTGGATGCAAAAGAAGGATGGCAGAGCATGTCCATAGTGTCCATGCATTTTGCTAAGATGATGTGCATTTTTGCAAATGAAGGAATTGTCTAGTCACCTTGTTGCTTTCCAAACCTTAACGCCATCGCTAGTGGTGGCATTTGAAGCTCCTCATTGGGGCCATTTTGCAATCAATTCCAAGCTACCATTGTTACACCATTGAATTCAAGGGTGCATAACTTTTGCTAAATATAGTTGAACAATGTAGTTAGGATTGCCAAAATCCAACTTTAGTGAAATGTTTACTACTCATATGCTGTTGTAGACAACTAGGGTATAATTTCAACATTTTCCACCTCTTGAAAGTTAAAACAACCAATCACAAATCACAATTTCTACCTTCAAACTTGAAACTTTCAAAGATGTTTTGTAATTTTTTTTTTCAGTATGTGCATTCAGGCTCAAAGTTTGTGTACTTAGTACTTATTTGGATGTGGGTAGATCAATGCGAATGGTCGTTTCAGCTTTGAAAACATGGGAAAGACAAAGTCATATAAAGATTTGGAATTCAAAATGGTGGAGATGATTTTGTTGAAGATGATGTTGGTTGCTCAATGAAAGTACATCCATGGAATTAAACCTAATTTTCTAGGAATTAGGAACTTGGAAGGTCTGAGATTCTAAGTTTGTTCAAAAATTCCAACTTGGATGTTTGTTAAAAAATGTTGAACGCATTTTTTTCAAGAATTTAAGGTCAATTTTTCATTAGATCTTTCATTTGCCCTCACCCAAACTTGTTTGCAGTTACTGAATGGTTTTTCTCATTTGTAGAGTCTGTCACCAAACCTTTCAATTGCCAAATCCATTATATTTTCAAAATTAACTTCAATTTGAGTTTTTTTCCCCACAAGTTTGTGAGTGTAAATTAGATTAGGGTGAAAACATGCTAAAGTATACCAAAAAAGTAGTCCTCCTAGTAAAAAAACACAAATTTGTGACAAGTAGTTTAGAAAGAAGGTGATGCTTTAAGAGATTGTCCTTTTGAATTACATGAGGGCATCAAATGTGATATGTTGAAATTTTTGAAAGTTTTGAAAGTTGTATCAACCTTTTCAAAAACTTACTTTTAATCTACTTTGCAAAATTTGCTAGTTTGTCATGTTGTGAAAAAGTAGATTGAAAATAGGTCAAAAAAAAAAAATTGGAAATTTCACTCATATGTTGCATTTTGAGAGGGTTTGGGGCACGATTTAATGAATCAAACACATGTAATGCACTTTAGTATCATATCAAAAAACATGTTTTGGATGCCAAATCTAAGTTTATGGAAAACTTACTTTTGAAGGGCTTCACATTGTTGTAATCCAAAAATTCATATTCCAAAAAATGTGTTTCAAGGTGCATAATGGTTTAAACATTAATAACACATCGTTTGAATTGTTTGATTTGGAAAATGTGCAATATCAACCATAGTAATAAACTTTCAATTAATTAATTAATTAATGAAAGTAATAATATATGTTAAGAATGATTGTATATGGTTTATTTAATACGATAAGTACACACCAATATTTATGGCATGGCTAAAATGTCGAAAATGCAAAAGATTCCAAATCTACTTTTACTTGTTAATAAATATCACCAATTGAGATACTTTACCATGTTTTCACCCATTAATAGTTTTCTCCAATTTCTTTAAGGTTCTTTATGTTCTAAATTGTTGTGATTGTGTGTTTGTTGTTGATTATGGTGATTCAGTGAGTGAAAGAGGGGTTTGTTCTGGTCACTAGTGACAAGTTTGTTCTATTTGTTGATTTTGGCGAGTCAATGACTTGTGAATTGTGAGGGAGCATTTTGCTTACTTTTATTATACGAAAGTCTTTCAAACTTTGTATACAACAAATTATAAACCCACTGTTGAGCAACATGATGGTTTGATAATGACTGAAAATGTTTTGACTCTACTTTCTTACATTTATGTGCAAAGTTATGATTGCATGAATGATAGCTACTTTTTGTGTCTAATTGATCTCACTTTCACCCTTTAGTTCTAGTGGTTCAAAATCTCCTTTTAGAGCAACTTGGCCTCCTTCTCCAACTTTTGTAACTTGTCCTCCTCTTGAGACTGATATTACACAAGAGGTTTTGCAAAACCCTGATTCTAGCTTTAAACCATCAGAAGTCCTTGAGAGGAACTAATTCCATGATTGACCTACTTGGAGTCATTCTGGAATCGACAAACCTTGATCAAGTAGTGGATTTATCAGATTTGCAATCTAACCCACCTTGTTCTATTGAGTTGTTTGATTCAGAAGTTGATCGAGCTTCAAAGAAGCAAAAGACAGATGGGAAGAAGCCCAAAAAAAAGTTTTGACAGCATAAGAAAATTCCAAATTGAATAGACCGCAAGGTTGCCTTGGGCTGAAGGTTTAGTGTCAGATGGAGGCCCACTTTGTCACCAGATTTTGAGGAGGCATCTCGTATCCATAGCCTTAATGCAATTGAATCTAAGATTAAGTAGCCACATCATATACATACTAGCCAGTCAGAACTATTTGCTGTTTTATTGAGTTGCCCAAGGGCACTTTGATTATAGTGACAGTAGCCACCAATTTTTTCCCTACACTTGTGTTTTCGCCACTGGTGTATCCAGCCACTATAAAATTTGGCCACCTACACCACAGCCCAAAAATGAAAAAAAAAAGGCTGCTCTGTTACGAATTTTTAAAAATAATTCGTCAAATTGCCACAGAAGATTGAGTTTCTGGGGAGGGTGTCGCCAGATTCATGCCTGCTGGCTACACATTGATGAGTTCTCTGGAAAAGAGTCGCCAGTTAAGTGGAAATCTGCCTAGGGACGCTTGCCACTCTGGCTCCATCAGGGAATTGAAAAGAAAAACACTGCACCAAACTTTGCTAACTTTGTTGTAATCATGTGAACTCCCAGTTACCTGGCTGCAAATCAAGATTAAGAAACAGATGATCCAATATTCTGATAACACACTCTTCAATGATTCAATTTAGTTGGCTGCTTTGAAAACTCCAATTATCCTTTTGCTGAAACTTCTCTATTGAATAGGTAATGGTGTTGTTCCCCAGACCTGCCAAAAAAGTTTGATGATATTCTGGTCCCCTTATTATGCATTAAGAAAAGAACACAATTCAATGGATTGGTTGCGATAAGAATGCTCACAAGTGTAAAGAAGATACCAGTAACAAACAAGCAAGAGCCATATTAGTGGAATCACCACAAATCATCTGTTTTTAATCAAAAAATTGCTGGTGTGGTGTTTGGACATTGACATGCTGACTATTCAAGGATCATGCTACTAAGCAATACTCACTAGCCACCACCCACACCATACCTACTCTCTCCTCCCCCAAACAAAATACTACCCTATTATCCAATGAAAAGAATCGTTTCTAAAAGAAGAAAAGGGGCCATTCAAAGCAAGTAAAAAAAGGCCAACCATTCAGTCCGTTTTTTCATAAAGCCTTATCCTCGTAGACTTACCACACCACATCTGGCATCTTGAATCACTTGGAGTTTTTAACAAACCAACATGGTCATCCATCCACAGAGGTGAAAAAACTCTGCTGGGCTGACCACCATCCATCCACACATAACTTGTGAAAAACAGAGAATATAAAATAACATAAAAACTCCCCCACAGCTGCAATGGAAAAATTGATCAGAAACAATTTGTTCCACATTCTCCAACAAAATAAATCACTTCCAACACTCTCCTCAAAAACCAACATGCTCATCCATCCATTCACACATAGCTTGTGTAAAACAGAGAATAAACAATAACATAAAAACTCCCCCTGCCCCCAACCGCACAAGCTTCAGTGAAAAAAAAAAAATCACCACCCAAACAATTTGTTCCACATTCTCCCACGAAATGAATCACTTCCAACACACTCAACAACAACAGCAGTTCTGAAGTCTACTGCAAAAAATCATTTTCAACATTCATTCACTCACTCACTCAATGGAACAACAGGAGTCCCACATGCTCTCACAAACAAATTTATGTCCAACATAAGAATAAAACAATACAAAGACGAACCAGAACAGATAAGAAAATCCACTAGCATATCCTGACCGTTGAGACCCTAATCCACAAACCCACCAACTATCTCCAGATCATGAAATGGAGCAAATCAAGGCAGGGTGGTGGTGGTGGTGGTGGTGGGGTTTACTTAAGTAGTTTACACTGCAAAAACAACATAAAATAAGGTAAACACTTACTATAGCACCATGGCAAGTTCAGCATTTCAGTGTGGAATAATTATTTCATTTTGAAAGATTTCATGTTAGAGACAAATAAAATATCCCAGAAAATGCTTAAACATCTCTATTTTCCATTAGAAACTTTTTTTAGTGGAGAATTTCTTTTTGGAAAATTTCAACATTTCTGAAGATAATCTAATTAGACTAGTTTCGAAGCTGCCAAAGTACTAGGGAAGTTAGCTATTTGTTACCTGCCTACTGAAATAAGGCATCTGAAATGGGTCCCCCCTTGTTACCCCCGCCAAACACCAGGGCGAGAAGCAAAGAAATGTGTGGATGCCTATGGTGGGTGCAGTGGATGACTAAATTGAGGCCCAGAATTGAGGCCTCAAAAAATGGTCCCAAAAATTGTGCTCAAATTTGAGCACAAGTGTTTGCAACGCGTTCCCAACATTAAGAAAAATTTCTCACTCCGCTCGCTGTTTGTGTGTGTGTGTCTGTGAGAGAGACCGCGCGCGCTTTTGCGGAAACGTTCTCTGCTCCATCGAAGACGAGAGCGCGGGGGGGGAGGGGGAGCGGGGGAATGGCGACATCTGTTGCAGCAGCAGCATGTGTGCAAACGGGAGTAGTAGCGCAGGTGGCGACCAGTACGCGATCCGCTAGCGGTGTTGGGAACAGTTGTGGGTCGGGTGGAACTGTGGTCGCCCGGTTGGGGCGAGGAGTCCAGAAGCAACAGCAGCTAAGTGGCTACACAGGGTTGTTGGGAGGGAGGAAGGATGTGTTGAGATTGGAGAGTGGCAGTTGCTGGGGCGTACAGCAGCAGGACTTGTTGGCTGCAGTGGCAGCACAAGTCGTGGGGTCTGGACATCATGGTGGTGGTCATCGTGCCGTGGTATGCATGGCCAAGAAGAGTGTCGGAGATCTCGGCGAGGCGGATCTCAAGGGAAAGCGTGTGTTCGTGCGTGCGGATCTGAATGTGCCGTTAGATGATAAGTTCGTCATCACTGATGATACCCGCATTCGAGCTGCCGTGCCCACCATCAAGTACCTCATCAAGAATGGCGCCAAGGTCATCCTCTCCAGTCATCTGGTAAGTATGCTTTCTTTGTGCACCATTCTTCTGAAGAATAAATTTCTTATGCCAAATGGGTTTTCTTCGATTCTGCAATGTGCTTTCCTAGTGAGATGGATTTCCAATGCCCATTTTGCTTGCAAGAGTCAGTCTCTGATAATTTTCCTCTTGCTTGCTGCAATGGGTCGTTCTCCTTGCCATTGCCTTGCGGTGTGCTTTGATTTGTGTGATGTTTCTGCTGGCTAGAGGGATGAATGCATTTGCCATTGACTGGATCAATTATTCTTGAATTTCTTGCTCAAGGAATTCCTTTGCCATTTGTCGACCTGGATGGAGCTTGGTCTGTGAGGTTTGTGTGCCAGAGAGTTTTTCCTTGTCTTTTATCTCCTCATGATGTATGTATTTGCAGGGTCGACCAAAAGGTGTGACCGACAAATTCCGCCTGACTCCTTTGGTACCAAGGCTTTCAGAGCTTCTCGGTGTGGAGGTATGGTGTGTCCTATTTCCCTGGTAGTTCACTTTGTGGGATGTGTTCAGCTTGCATTATTTATAGTGCTTGTTTTGTTTTAGGAGCTGCTAATAATGCCCTTGTGTCACAAATTCCAGAAACTTATAACAAAATCCATCATTAGGGATGATGAAGTTCTGCTTAGGATGTGTGTTCTTCGGTATGTGTGTCAGTAGGTAGTGAAGGCAGATGACTCAATCGGTGCAGAAGTGGAGGAGAAAGTTGCTGCTTTGCCCAATGGAGGTGTGCTGCTGCTGGAGAATGTGAGGTTTTACAAGGAGGAAGAGAAGAATGACCCAGAACATGCCAAGAAGTTGGCTGCCAATGCTGACCTTTATGTAAATGATGCCTTTGGCACTGCCCATCGTGCACATGCATCTACTGAGGGTGTCACAGCTTTCCTCAGGCCATCTGTTGCAGGTTTCCTCCTCCAAAAGGTTTGTGATTACTCTCACTGGCTATTTTGCCTGTTTTTGCTTGACAGTGCAGGTTGTTTAGGTCTAAAAAGTCAACCTGAAAAGTTTTCTGGGGCTGCTGTGGGTACAGGAGTTGGATTACCTTGATGGGGCAGTCTCAAACCCAAATAGACCCTTTGCTGCAATTGTGGGAGGTTCAAAAGTGTCATCAAAGATTGGTGTCATAGAGTCACTTTTGGAGAAGGTAGACATTTTGCTTCTGGGAGGTGGTATGATCTTCACCTTCTACAAGGCACAAGGCCTCAAGGTTGGTGCATCACTGGTGGAAGAGGACAAGTTGGAACTTGCAACATCCCTCATAGAGAAGGCCAAGGCCAAGGGTGTCTCACTGTTGCTGCCAACAGATGTTGTCATTGCTGATAAGTTTGCCCCTGATGCCAACAGCAAGGTACAGGCCTTTTTTTTCCCCCCCAGTGCTAAGTGTTTGATTTCAGGATGCATCTCAGACCAAAAAGGGGTTGGTTTTAGTAACTCCAACATTGTGGAGGTTTTGGACAGGTTGTGGCAGCATCAGCTATTCCAGATGGCTGGATGGGTCTTGATATTGGCCCAGACTCAATTGAGACATTCAATTCAGCCCTGGACACCACTAAAACTGTCATATGGAATGGTCCCATGGGAGTGTTTGAGTTTGAAAAGTTTGCGAAAGGGACTGAGGTTTGTCCTCCTTGATATTTCCCTCTACTACGATGCCAGTAGTTTGTCAAATCCCTTCTCTTGGTGGCCCAGACTGCCATAATGGACTCTATGGTTTTCTAATAAGCAAGTTGGGTGTTGCAGGCAATTGCCAAAAAGCTGGCAGAATTGAGTGGCAAAGGGGTGACAACCATTATTGGTGGAGGAGACTCGGTGGCTGCTGTGGAGAAGGTTGGTGTGGCCGAGAAGATGAGCCATATCTCAACAGGAGGTGGTGCTAGTTTGGAGCTGCTTGAAGGAAAGGTGCTGCCTGGTGTTGCAGCTTTGGATGAGGCAGTTGCCACAGTGGCAGCTTAGGTTCTTTTAAGTCCCTACCTTGCTATACTGTCCATTGGGTCCTGCACACTCTAATGAACATCTTTGCCTTCCATAAGTTGTGGGTTCTGTATTCTGCTGCCTGAGTTGATCAAGAATATGCTCTGATCAGCTTTCAATTCCTCAGCAGGGTATATAACCATTGGGGTAGTAGATCGGAAGGAAAAGATGATGTCATTCTTTAACCTTGAAAGATTGCTTGAAAATATGAGCCTCTTCAGAAAATAATTTCATGACTCTTCAATGGGGGAACACAATGGCAACTTGTAGAAACAGAAGGAACCTATCTGTGCAATTTAACATACTGATTGCATGCAGTTCCTCTATCTATCTATGACCCAACCATGACTGCATTGTTCAACTGCCCAACTGCCCATATGTGGAGAGATTTGGTTGGATTCTGCAATGTTAGAACAGAAGCAAGTAAGAACATTTGTCTATGCAGAAGCAGTTCAGCTTCACACTGGCAACCATCTCAGAAGAAAATCATGTGCAGTCAGCAACCAATCTGTAGCCATTTACCTGCCTGCCATACTTCAACTTAATATTGTAATCAGTTCAGAATGTTTCATCAGGAATGTTTGATTTGTTTAACAACAATAAAAAAAATTCAGTGCTACAAAATACCCAGAAAAAAGTCAATTGACAGAATACTGAAAATTTATGGATATAAACTCCAACCAAATTGCAAGTTGCAGTGAGAAATTTGGCCCACTACATATGCAAAATCCTTGTATCTATAGAGAGGCAATAGTTAGCATAAACTACCATGTACTTTGCATCTAAATAGAGGCAATAGTTGGCATACACCAAAAATAAATCTAGAACATAGTCTGCAACTTTCCAAATTACCCAACCAAGATAAAGAGACTTCTTTCCAATGCACATGAGACAAATATACTAAATCCACCTGGTACAATCTGTATTACAGAAGTTAGTAATCACCAACATGGATGAAAGTTGCCAGTCACTACTCAAATTACTGCATGGGATACAAGAGGTTGACATTCAACTGTCAGCAATACCAGATTGCCATGCCTGATCCCAATCTACACAAGCTGAGATCTCTGTGAATTTCTTTCCAGTGCCGCAATCATCACACTAGGGCGTAGGACAAAATGTCTTGGGACCTAATTGAAACACTTTACCTAAAAGCTACTGTAGCTGAGTGAACTGGTGTGCAAGATGCATGAGACATGACTCCCAACTGGATTAAGAATTGCAGTTAGGCACCACACACAATAATTTTCCAGCTTCAGTGTTGCATTCCACAGCTTCAGGATCTAACTAAACATGAGTGAGAAACAGGGTGAGTTGTTGGAACCCTCTGTGCAAAAGAAGATCCTGAAACATAAAAACAAGTCTCTGCACTATCGTCTTACTCTGACTTAGCTTCTGTCTGTGCAACTGGTTCGCTTGATTTTGCTGCACCACCTTCCCGTTCTGCCTGCTTTTTCTTCTCCCTGTTGGAAAGAACAATATGCTCCTGACATCAGTATGTGCCAAACACTTCAAGACAGTGCAGTGTTTGATGGCATTAGAACTGTTTTGTGTGCACATCATCATATTCCTGATTGCTTGGAGGAAGCAATGGAAGTATGTACCAGGATGAAGCTGATTGTTCAACAATAGGAAAACAAGAAAGTAAGCCACTTGAAGAAATTGTGAAAAGGTTAAGAGGAATGCCAACTTGGAGTAAGACTACAGCAATGACCACAATCAAATCATGCTGCATCAATCTCAATCTTTTCAAAGATCCTGAGCACTAAGAGATGTGGATACTGGGTCATATACATCTATCTTGCCACCAGGTTGCTAGAAAAGAATTTCAAGTTTGAAGGTTCAGTGCCACTCTAAACAACAGCTGAAATGGCCACAGAAACAACAGACAGTGCAAAATGCTAGGACAGAGAACCCACCTTTCTGTATACTCCTTGAGGAGCTCTTTGCCTTGGGTCAGCTTGGATAGCATATTCCGGTACACATCGAGGTCCCGATCCACACTGAGCTTACTCACGTTCAATGCTTTGGAGAGCTAGATGGCCAACCAACCAAACCTGATGTATCAGTAGGCTGATCTAACACCAAATTTTAACCTTTTTTTGAGCACTTCAGTAGCATACAGGAGCAATGCACATCCAAATCAGTGGGAACAGTAGTACTACAGACAAGTGTCTGCTGTACTACAAAACCTGAAGGTTCACCCATTCTTCTGGTGCATTCCCCCTGCAACCAGAGTGATTCCAGACACACAGGAGATACAGCAACATGAGGGTTGGTACTAAACGTTTGACTACTGCCACTAAGATGAACAGGGGCGAGCAACAACAAATGAAGCATGTGAACTACCTGTTCCAAAGTTGCAGGATCAGAGGCATTGGCACACTCTAATAGGCGGAACAAGCCAATGGCAAAGAAGCGGCTGTAATGGAATGTGCCTTTGCCAGCTGCACGATCCGCAATGTTTTTAAGAATGTTCTCCACATCACCCTCCCGGCTTGCAAATTCTGCAATTCCAGTCCCAGACTGTGCACTTGCCCACTCCTCCAATTTTCTTGCATCACTCCTGTACCAACCCAGGCAGATTTCCCATTTTGCTTCTTGAGAAGAGAGACAGGCATAAGAGCAAAAGACTGGCATCTGACAAACTGACAACCTGCTCCAATTTTCCCTTAGAAGACACTTTGTTTTTCTCTCAAGCCCTTCATCATCCTTCAGGAGATGCTGCCTACCATTCACATTTTTGTTACTTCCCTTGCCGCATAGATTCAATCTATACTAAGAGGCCTTCTTAACCACACACCCACACCTTCCTTGTAAGGAGAATCTGCTTCTTGCATCCACAGATGTATTTTTGTGGGTGCTGATTCTCCAGCTTTAGATTCTTCAAATTGAAAAAGTTCACAATTAAAAGGTAGCATATAAAGAAGTTTGCTCCTAACAGTGGTCAGACCAACCCTAAAAACAAGGGTGCATCATAAGGAACAAGAGCCTTAAGCTTCTTGTTTTTTTCCCAGCCTCCTTCTCTGGAACTGCTAAGAGTGCTTCAGAAGGAAGGATATTACCAGAACCAACCCCTTGTCATTGCTGTTGGATTCCTCTCATGTTTTAGAAGAAGAGAGAAGACAAAGGAGAAGCAGTAAGAAACCTATATAACTCAGGGTCCTCTTTGAGGGCAGTGACATAGGCCTTAAAGATGGCATCACGATCCTTGTCGTTAGGGTAGCCATCCATGAGCTGATCGTAAACCGTAACAAAACCCAGGGCAAATACGGCATCATAAGTATAGGTTGCATTGTAACGCAGCAGATGCTGTTGCACCAGAATCTCCTGTATGACGCCGCTGTAGATGCTAGGTATGGGCTTCCTGTAAGCTCTCACAAATGCTGCCTTTGTATCTGCCACTGTAGGAACGTCTGCACTGGCCAACACCCGCGACACCATTCATCACACCATTCTTTTGTTCTCTTTCCTCCGGAAGAAAACACAGACAGAGAGAGACACACACGCACAGTCTCTCATCCACGAGCCAAGGATCTTCGATGAGCATCAGCTCACAAAACTTCCTTTCTCAGAAAATGAAAATTGGCGACAATAACAACGTCAACATCAGAGCTTGCAGACACTAAAACAAAAGTGAGAACAGACATACCTGTAGCGATGGCGACACATCGAACCAATGATCGGTTCGGCAAAGTACAGGAGGAGCTGCTACTAAGGGACACAGCTTTCCACAGCTGCTCCGACGGACAACAACCCATCTGCCACATCCCACTTCTAAGAGCAGCCCCTCTGCCGGCACCAGCAGTCTGCAACAACGCGCCTGCCCTGATGTCCACGGAATTGAAGCCCATTTTGGAGCAGCATGAGGACAGAGAAGCCAGAGCTGCAGCCATGATGGTGGTTCTACTCCCTCCCTCCCTCGCACCCTCCCTCCCCACCAAACCTTCCTACTGTTCCTTGCACCCACTCACTGTAGAACAAAGGCACTCACCCACCCACCCACCCACCCAGCCTGCGTGCCTGCTGGCTGCCTCTGGGAATTGATGCTCCTTGCTTGTTCCTGCTTGCTCCTCGCAGTTGGTTAGAAGCCAAAGAGAGAAGAGCAAAGAGTAAAACAGAGGTAGCCTAAGTAGGGTGGGGGAACAAGGGAAGAGCGCAGTGTGGGTGTGTGGAGGAGTAGGGGAGGCAGCCTTATCTGTTTGGCATTGGCCAATGCTTATGTGTCACCACATTGCCGTATGCCTTTTACCTCCACCCATTGGGGACTTGCCACTAAGTTATTGCTTTTCGTTGTTTCTCATTACACCAGCTTTGATCCTCCTCCTCCTGCTACTTGATCTTGCTTCAAGTTGTTATGTGAATTTGCTCCTCCTTTTCAAGGCAATTTCATCTTCCTTTTCAACTTAATTTGATCCTCTTTTTAAGTTAATAATTGCACCTGGAAAACTCAAGCTCCTCCTCATCGTCGAATGGCTCTGTCCCCTGTATTATGGCAAGTTCAAACAGTGTTGGCATGATTAAGGCATTTGGGCAGCTTCAAATGTTATAAATCCAAAAAATTGTGCCCGTTTTATGGCAACTTCAAACCAGTGTTGGCAGGACTAGGGCATTGGGCAGTTTCAAGTTTTATAAATCCAACAATTTGTGCCCCTTTTATAGCAACTTCAAACCAGTGTTGGCAGGATTAGGGCATCGGGCAGCTTCAGGTTTTATAAATCCAAAAAATCGTTCTCCCAATCGCACTAGAGGTGCTATCAAACCCCACAAACCCCCTAAATCCTAAACCAAAGGTTCCTTTCAAAATCATGAATCAGACAACAATGGTTCAAACTTTAAACCAGCAACAGTTTTCAAAAACGACATATCTCAAGTTCTCAAAAATTGAACTCACACTTCATAACAACACCTGGTGAATATTTCTCAAAATATGGTACCAAGTGAAAACCACAGCGTTCCATAGTCTCTCCTTTACTTGCAGGCATGCCAATAAAGCTAGCAAGCAGCTTCTAATTATATTCTTCTTCTTCACCTTCTCCTCCTCTCTAGTCTTCTTATTCTTCACCTTGCTCTCTCAAATCTTCTTTTTCACCTTCCTCTTCTCAACTATCATTTTTGAACTACATTGTTGTTATCTATGTCCATGATCAATAGACTGGCTTGATGGAATGCACTTTCTTGACATGGTGAGAGAGACAAGAAGAGTGTTCTCACCATTTTTTCTGAAGGTTTTCTGCAGTGCCAGGGAAGTTTTGGCCATTGAAGACTCCTTCACATACATAAAGAGGAACTTTCGGTATGCAAATTTTTGCAGCTTTAACAAGAGCAACAGAAAAATTCCTGATTTGTTTGAGATGAGAAAATACCAGGAGTCCCATGGGTCCTAGATCATGTACTGAAACTTTGGCCACTTAATGTTTGCTTACAGTTGTTTTGATTAGGGATTTTTTCTTGGAAAAGTGTTGCTTTCCACATTCTCTGCAAAATTCAATTGCCTCTTACCACAGTATCTAAACAAACCCACTAGAAGTTTGGTAAAACACCATCTGTAGAAAGCACCATCAAAATCAAAATCAGGTGACGACAGGACTGGTACAAAAAAGCAATGTGAGACCAAGTGAGAACTGGGTACAACATGAAGATAGTCAAAACAAGAAACTATTCTTTGAGCATCCAACTACTACAACTGGATTTCTTGAATAAACATGACACCCTACCTACTTCAAGTAAAAAAAGACAGATGAAAGAGAAGAACATATTCCTGGACAAACAATCATGAGGGTTCATGGAGCAATGCTACATTAACATGGTGATAAACCATGTACCTGAAACAAGAAAATTCTTTGCACCCAGCTGTTCCTAGTAGTGATTCCCTAGATTACAACCTTCACAACTTGTCAACCTTCTACCAGCAACTCAGCTAATGACATTCAGTACTGAAATGATAACAGCCTTTGTGTGGTGTCTGACATATTTGGTAAGAGGCATCTGCTTAGCAGGCAGACAAAATCAACTTCATTGAGTTCAAAAATTGTGAAGACAACCATAATTCCTCAAGGCCTTTTTGCATCTTTCTTATCCTTCTTATGCACCTTTTTCCACTCTTCAGCACTGTCAATGATCTCCCCTGTTTTGAGCAGATAACGAACCTTTTGTCCAGTCTCTAAAACCTTGTGGCCCACCCGGCTGGTGACCTTGGCTGTCTTGGAGTAAAGCATGACATTTGAGCTGTGAACAGGTGCTTCCACCTGCCCAAAAGCATCATGAAATTATCTCCTTATGGCAGATGGTCTAAAAGGATTTTACAAATAATATCACGTCCACCTCTGCTATTCAGCACACCAAAGCAGCAAGAGAAACTACTTAAATTGATCAACCTCCCCAGATCTACTACTAGCAATGAAAGAAGAAGAAAAACCCTAGATTAACAGGGAACTATCAACCAATGACAAAGGCTAGGTTTTGACATTTTTGTGCACAAATATCTCAAATTGTAGACAAATCAAACTGTGCCAAGCTTTGAAATCATCAAGAATGACAAATTGAATGCCTGAGAAAACCATACACACAAGAGAAGCTGCAGAATCAGAGCTCAGCAGTCAGATGCAACAGGGTGGTATTGAAGGATTCCCAAAGACCAACCTGCACAATCTGACCAATTTCCCCCTCAGCTTTTCCCTTCACATGCTTGGTCTTCAGGTTGATGTCCTTCAGCAAAACCTTGCTATTGTGGGTATATATACGTGTCACAGTGCTGATCTTTCCCTTGTCAGCTCCTCCAATAACCTTCACATTGTCCCCTACCTTCACATGCAACTTCTTCACCACAGGCAAACTGTTGGGTTTCACGTCTTTTCTCTCCCACCGCTTGATCTGTTCCACAGTACCCCAGGTATGTACCCAAGTTAAAGGTGAAGTCCACTGGGAATATCTGACACTTTTACTCCATTGCACACAACACTTCAGAGATTGTTTCTTGGTTGCCTCAACGACTTCACAACAATGTCCAAAGCCTCGACCACCCACACTTCAGATAATGAGAAACCTCTGAATCATGAAGCTAGATCTCAACAGTGTTTCTCCAAACTGATGAAGGTCTTTCCAACTGGGTGTGAGGAAGGCATGAAAGAGACTCTTACCTCCATCCTGATTGTGTGCGGCCCCACATTGTGAGAGACCTGGAACCCATCATAACCCCAGCACACCCTCTCTCACGTGTCAGGTTTTGTTCTCTCCTACGAGGACTCTCTTCTCCAGCAGGTTTTTCCATGAATGGTTTCCGAATTACAAAAAAATCGACTACCGAAGCCTAGACATCGTCGGACCGAGATACAGAAGAGACGAGGACGAGCAGGAACAAGCCCCAGTATCACGGTCTAGGGTTTCGGGAATGCTTTTCGGGAAACCCTAGACTACTCTCCCACAGGGAATCCTCATTCTTTGGTCGCCAAATCTTTCAACAATATCCATCACCAGACTTATGAGCTTGGCTCCCGCCACTAAGCACAACGGCACCGGAAAAGGAGCGCAAAACAAACCCCGAAACAAAAGAAAGAAAGCATGCAAGGGTTAAAGATTGTGCACCGCACCTGGGATGATGATGAAGAAGAACCGCAAAGCTGATTATTGTTGAGACGAAGCCCACTGAAACTGCTGGATAATAGACCCTCTAGCTTGAACGACTGCACTGGCTGCACCACCACCATAGTCGCCATAGCTAGCTAGCTAGCTCTCAGAAGGAAGAGCTGGTGCTCTCTCTTTCTCTTCCTGCTCCTTCCCCTTCGCTCCTTCCAACTGGGGATGTTCGATGATGGTGCAATCACTGGCATGCGCGACAGAGGAATTGCGCATCAACAGCCACAACAAAACAAAACCAAACCAGACCAAATCAAAACAGTTTCCTGTGGCCCCCTTTCTCTTATCCCAACCAGTTCTCTTTTCACACTTGTCCATAATAATCCAGTCCTATCCGGTTCCGCACCGCACAGTTCCGTTCCGGTTTGTTTCCCCGTTTACCACGTTTTACTTTTACTGTCGCCGGATGCCGTTCCGACGAATGAACGCACGACGACGCAACAGAACGAGAACGAAGCGACCCAGGTTCACTCGCTCGCGGGGCGGGCAACAGTGAACCAGCACCCACCAGCGCACCATCCACTGGATGCCTGTTACAACTCAGTTGTGGATCAACCTCAACTGAGTTGACGTTTGGTTTCACCTTGGTAACCGATTCTATAGGAAATAGGTCTCATCTATAGGTAGGTAGGTAGGTAGGTAGGTAGGTAGCTACTAGGTAACTAGATGGTTTATACATAGGTAAGGGCTGTTTTTACAACCTACCTACTAACAACCTGCTTGTGGCTTGTGGCTTGTTAGTAGGTAGGTAGAAAAAAGAAGCAACTGAGCTAACCACCATGGTTAGCTAGTGAACTGGAACCCAACAGAAAACTGTTTCCTGACCACTTACCATTCATCCTTCATGGTGCGCTGGTGGGTGCTGGTTCACTGTGGCCCAGGTTCGCGTACTGCACTACTGTCGCTGGATGCCGTTGCAACGAATGAACGCACGACGACGCAGCACACAGAGAAGGGAAGATGTTCGCGTGTTTGCAACTCTCATCTACTTACTTACTTATTACGACGGTTTTTCCGTTGTTGTTGCAGCTCCGCTCGCTCGCTCCCTCCCTCCCTGGCTCGCTCCATCGCTCTCTCGCTCTTGTTGTGATTCAGACGAAATAGTTAGAGATTGAAACTTAGAGATTCCGAACTAAGTAACAGCAATCTTCTTCACAGGTGGTTTTTCATTTTCCCAAACTGTGGAGCTGCTCATTCTCATCATTAACTCAAGTCTTTGATGATCATCTTTCTGTTTGTAAGACTAGCGGTCTTTTCTACTCACAAATGATACTGGTAGTCTGTTTTTGTAGAGCTTGTCATCAGTCCAGGGATTTCTTCTTCTTTTTCTTCTAATTCAGTACAAGATACAAGTGGGACCTACGCTTCTGCAGAGTGGTGGTGACTAACATGGCGACTTCGTCGTTTCTCTCGTCCACGCCTTTGCTGCATCGCCTCTCTTCTGCCCAACAGGTCCTCTCCTGGGCACTGTCTGCACTCGGTTCGTTCTCTCTTGGGTGGGGGTTTTTTGTTTTTTCCCCCTTTTGGTACCCATCGACGTATCTTGTAGTGGCCAGGGACTTGTTGAGACTTAAGGGAATGGGCGAGGACAATTGCATTGACTTAGCAATGAGATGATTATGTTCCAGACGGACCCAAAAGCTTTGGGTAAAGGGGGATGGATGAATGCAGAGGAGGGGGGGGGCGTTTCGTGCTTTGTGCAGTAGACAAACACATGGGGTTTCCATTCTTACTTTGTAGTCCTGGGAATTCATTTCCTCTGTGCAAATGGCAGGCTTGCAACCTGGGAAAAAAAAGGGTCTTCTCCCCAACTCAGGTGCAGTTTTCAGGTGTGGACAACACTGTGTCGTGCCAAGGGATCTTGTTTCAAAACAACTCCTTTACAACACCTAAGACATCCCTGCAGCAGCAGGACGTCAGGAGGATGTCCTCAGTACATGCAGGCTCAAATTGGACCTCGTTGGACAGGTGTGGTGGAGCTCTACAAAGGAGCAATTGGATCTCACACACATGGAGTCAGATCAACAAAGCTCCATTGCACTGTGACCAGGGTCGTACCAAGAAGGCGGTGGCTGTAGCTTCATGTCAGTGGAAATTTTCTTCAATTTTTTTTGTCAACCATCTTTTATCAAGCTTTGTCGTTCCAGAAAAATCTGTTAAACTCTTCAAATCAGTTTGTTCAAGGGCTTTTGAAGATGGAATTCTGCAAGAATGTGTGATACATTTTGTGCTGCTTCTTCTTTTTTCCACTTTCTGTATGAATTTAGTTTGAAGTATGGGTGAGATGGGGGGTAGCAGTGCCGCTGGCTGCTGGACAGGGGACTTTGATGATGGCTGGGGCTCTCTTCACATTTGGGACTGCCTTTGTGGTTCCTCTGTACACCACTATGGTTGTGGCTCCCCACTGGGACTGGGTATGTTCAATGCCCCTATGACATCATATCTCCATATTCTGATGGTTGAATGTCTTTAGAATCAATACAGGAAACTCTCAGTAGGTGTCTTTGAAGTGAGGTTTTGTAGACAATATTGTAAAACCTAAAGTTGAAGCCAAACCTGGATTGCTCAAAATCTGTGCTTAAATTGACTAAGTATATATATAGATAATTTTTCTCTTCCTGTGGTGTCTGCTCATAGAAGATTACATCCTCAATTTGAGAGAGCTATGCTCTCTAACACTTTTCTCCATTTTTTAATGCAACAACAGACCAAGAAACTGGCAGAAACCAGTTTCCCCTACATGGTGCTTGGAGCTTTGTATATCTATCTTCTGTCTCTCTCTTGGACCTCAGAAACTTTGCGCTTGATGTTTTCGAGCAAGTACTGGCTTCCTGAGGTGAGTGGCTTGATTTGTTGTGGATATAGTGTGCAGCAAACTTGGGTTTTTGTCCTAGGAAGACATGTGCAAACTTGGGTGATGACCATGTGTTTGTTACAACAACCCAGTCAAGCATCTAGGGTATGTTTTGGTTGTAATAACAAGCAAGAGATAAACCTTGACAGCTTCACATATCGTATCAGGTTCTTTTCTTTCTTGTCCTTTCAAATTGTTGCAGTGAGATATCATACTTGTTGCCTAGTGGTGGGTTGAGAAGGGTTTTGTGATGTCCAGCTTCCAGGGATAACCCGAATGTTCAGTAGCACAATCACAGTAGCATCAGCTTGGATCCACTTGCTGGCTGTTGACCTGTTTTGTGGAAGGTAATTTTTTCTCCTCCATTCTTTCTTTCTGTTGTGTAATGGACTTTTTTAATTTGGTGGAGAGGTTATGGGAAATGATGTCTCCAGTAAACTAACTATACTCCAAGAAAGCTTATTATATATATGGGTGGTTTGGAACAGGCATGTATACTTGGATGGTTTGCAGCACAATGTAGAAACACGACATTCACTTGTTTTGTGCCTGATGATGTGCCCTATCGGCATCATATCTCACCTCCTCACCAAGGTTTGTATTTACCTCTACATATGTATAGTAGTGGAAGGTCATTGGATGATATATGTGTGTGTGACTACCACTCAAGTTTCAAACCACTCGGTTTCTTTCTGTTTTCTAGTGTCAGGGTCTCCTCTTTTTTTATTTTTCACTGATATTTTGTGCACCTGAAATGACTGTGACCTTATTATTATCATATCATCCCTCAATTCTGTTCAGATTGACTTAAAATTCTTAGCTATGGAGAAGTTCTCGATACTTTTGGAGATATTGTACCTACTCTTGGTATCCTTGTTGCTTAGAGGGGTCAGGATGGACACAAATCTTAAGAGACTTCATCTTATGAATTTTTCCATACAAATAATGTTAGGTGATTGTTGACTTGGCAGGCTGTTACACTCTCACTGCGCTCAATAAAAGGGGACCAGGCAGTGGAGGTTGCTACAGTTTCATTGTAGTTGATTGTTCCTACCTACGTTTTAGAATGTAGTTGTCTCCACAGTTTTGGGTTGGGGGCTACTGCTTTCTCTAATTTCATCTTAGGAGACCATGAGTTGGAAGTGATGATTTCAACCACAGATTGCATGAATTCAGTGATTGTGCCAAAAAACCAGAACAATTTCACCAAATTCATAACATGATACAGTAGTGTGATTCATCTACAGACAGCCAGAACAGTTACATGTGTGATCTGAGTACACATCCTTGACATATGTCTACGGATAGTGGGTCTCTCTAATGCCCCTGAATAAGGGATGTAAGGTCATAGCTGATTCTGGCACTTGCATTTTGGGAATGTCTCCCCACCCATTGGCTTTACCCATTGGAAAGCACAAGGTGAATGTTATTGTGAACTTCATAGCAGAGTGTTACTGTGAACATATGTAGATTACAAGCTGGAAGATCCCTCCTCATTTCTAGAAGGGACATTCACAGATGTAAGGGGTCCTTCAAATACACTAGGAAATTTCTCAAAATGCTTTATGTTTCTTGAATGGCATTGTCACTGGGTATGGTGGGGATAACAAGGAAGAAGTTGAGTTATGCGGATTATGAATTGGTATCTATGGTGAGGGTGATGAGTAGCGGGTATCAGGGAGGCAAAACTTCCATCTAATATATATGACAAATTTCCTGAAACATACTATGACTGTATTGTAGGTGCAAATCACATTGAATTAGCCATCTTATTTTGGTGAACTAGGTTCCCAATTCTATTGAAAACTTTACATGAAGTGATGTGTTGTTTTTCTATGTAGTGTCCAAAAGATTATTGCAAAAGTCTTGACATTCATGGTTGTTTTAGCACATGAGAAAGTGCTTTGGGAATTTTTAGTTGGAACATAAAAAGTCAAAAGCTTTATGCTTGAAGTTAGAAGAACAATGAAAATGAGATTACAATAGTTAGTTAACTATGATTCACATAGGTAGTGGGTTCATCCTAGGTAGGTGGCAATAGTTTCATCCCATTGGATGACCAAAATGAAATGCCATAAAGTTAAAAATATTTATTGATAGATACACCATAGATTAGGAAAATGTACAAAGGGATAAGAAAAAAGAAAAGGGAGAATTTACATGACGTTAAGTTAGCTCAAACTAGATGTCAAAACCTATCCATGTCAAAAACCAATCGCTTGTAGTAGGTCAGTCATATTATTCCATATCAAAAATCAACCACTTGCAATGAATTGATCATGGAGATGGGAGATGTGTCCTAAAGGGGTCGAAGTCGGGAAGTAACTAGGCCTACAACTATTACCCAACTTAAGATGGAAGATGCTTATAGCCTTTGTGATGTGATTTAATTTTTTTGTCGAAAAAAAGTAACCAAGACAGAAAGAGGAAGGCCTTCTAGTCTTTTCAAACTCCAAATGGCATTGGCACAATTGTGTAAAAACACATCCGCCTACTTATGTAAGCATCCAAAGACCTCCATTGCTAAGGGAGGAATTGATTACCAGGGCGTCAGTCATGATAACTCCATTCTTTGGTTTGAACCACATTGGAAGTAACAAATCCTTGGGTGGCACAAGATTGGGAAAGTAAATCCATTCATGTTGGGTCAACAATGATAATGTTGATTAAGGTGCAGATGCCATCTTTGGTGAACACAATGTTGACTCGTTGACGAGAGGAGTTGAACATGTTTAAAGGAAGCACATGTAGTTGTTTTCACTCCATGTGGAAGCGAGCATCCCGCACAATGGCAATAAAGGTGTTGTGAAACCACATCATAGGTTCTTATACGCTTGTTGTTATGAGCATAATGTAAAAGGTGGATACCCATAGGGTTGATGGGATGTGTGCACACGCATCAAATGATACTTGCAATTGAAAGATGGGGCAATCCAAGTCATATTCAAAGCATTGTGAAAAAAAATGGGGAAGTTAATCGAAAACTTGAGAAGATTAATCGAATTGTAAACCAAGCACTTGCCCCTAGGCCAAAACATGATAGAATTAGGGCACAATGGGCTTTAGATATCTTGTCAAAGAGCATGTTGGAAAGGGTATGATGGTGTAGGCAGTTCAAAATGGAATTTTGAAATTGAACCATTTGTTGTTTGAAGAGTTGTTTAGACAAAAGAATACATGCACAAGTTGAGGGTGGTAGGAAATCACATGCCATCTTGAAGTGTTGTTAAAAAAGGAAGGTGTTATTGTTGATTCATGCTAAGGGTTTAAAAAGGAAGGGACACTGATCAACCATAAACTTAGTAGCTATGATTAAGGTTACATGGGCCCAACTCCCTAAATAGGCTATTGGGATGATGGTGACCGTCAATATGAACTCAATGTCATCAAAAGTTATTGGGAAAGAGGTTTGTTTATGTGCTAGAAGTCCTTTTGGGTTGTCAAAGGATTCTAGACCCAAAAGACGCCCCAACACTTGAAGGAGAGGAAAAAAAAAAGGGGGGCTCTATGAAGGTGGAAGAAGGAGGTGTACATCATAAAAAATATGAAGGTCATTGCATGAAACAATGAGTTAAAATTTCAAAGGCTACCTTAATATCACCTGTTATAAAAAAAAGATCCCCATGTCGAACATTTTGTAACAAAACATCATTGATGAAGGATGATGTGATTGATGAAATGCCCAATGGAACTCTGAAAACTTTTATTCCTTCTAACAAAATGGTAAACTAGGATGGGGTGTTGAAATCAAGTGGTAGGTTAAAGGGTGACCATGCTACACATTTATGAGGTTGGATAGAAAGTCCTATTACACAAAATTCAATCTAAAAATGTTCATATGCAGATGATACAATAGAAAGGAAGTTTATGATGTGAATGTCATCTATGATGGATGGAAATAAATAAGAAGGGAAATGACTGGATGTAAACACAAAGCCCTAAAGTGGGCTAAAGCAAATAGTGCCCTTCCCAAGGGATCACCTTAGCGAATTCCTATGGCAAAGTGGATGACTATGACATTGCCTTCATAATTACAATGGCTATAAAATAGGGGAGATTCAAATGCATGAAATGCATAAACAAAAAGATGAGTTGCATGATGTCTCCACTTACTACATGAAGTTTTTGAAATATGACCTTTCTTAACACTGAATTGAAAACATTTGTCATGTTTAACTAAAAGACAATTCAATCGAAGTAAAGGTCTAAAATGCACTTGATGCCATGGACTATTACTTCACATATTAGGCTTGGGATGGATGACATGCAAACCAACCGCTTAGTAGAAAATCCAACCCACCTCCACAAGTAAATAATAATAAGTATTTACCTATTGAAACATAAGGAAAAGATTCTAAAAATCACACCAAAAACATTCCTATTGGTGTTCATCAACCTTTTTTTGGGTGGAAAATTTCCCACTATTGCCAAAATTTTGATTTTTTTTGTCACAAATTCAATGATTTTTTTAGAAGCCAAAAACTGAAAAAGAAAAATCAAAATCAAAAAAACTTTTTAAATAGCCATATTCTTATTCATCATTTCACAAGTAGGTAGCCAAAAAATGTATAAAGATATATTTTTTTCCTTTCAGATTTTGAATAGCCAAATTTTGCTAAATTGGCAACCTAGTATAAATTGCAATTTTTGAATTAAATTTAAATTTAAGGAAAACCATTTTGGTGAGGTTCATTGGTTGTCCCCTTTAAAAATCTGAAGGTGTTAAAAAAGCTGCTATGAGGAACGAAAGAACCACAAAAGAACGACGATTTTTTATGGAGGTTTTCACAAAAATAGCTTTTGATTCTAGCAAACAGATTACAAGTACCTGTACTTGAGAGCATATTGATGAAATAAACAAAATACGAACGGTTAATACAATATAGT
>Ga0209208_10003026_pt1 | contig 24180 bp, 23 predicted proteins | sample S1TSphfallax_3_FD_187694 | JGI IMG/M metagenome (GOLD analysis project Ga0209208, IMG submission 187694) | Host-associated microbial communities from peat moss isolated from Minnesota, USA - S1T2_Fd - Sphagnum fallax MG (SPAdes) (version 2) | ecosystem: Host-associated > Plants > Peat moss >...
AACCTTTATGGCTACCACCCAACCAAAAACCCGTCTCCCTACATGCCTACCTGTCAGCCCACACACAGTCTGATCTACCTGCACTTCTGTGGCGCCATCGCCATTTGATGAAATTTTTGCTAATGCAGGTATTGCATTTCACTCATCACTCATATTCTAACCTACCTATACCCAACACCTACGCAATCTCAACATCAACTGATGAAAATAATGCATTCAATTGGCTAGCATTAAATTAGACATATTCAAGCCCCCCATGTGAGTATTACACTTGCGGGCTCTTCCTACTATCAATACCTTGACTTGAGCCTCCACTTTGCACCATTTATTGCGTATATACACAAGAAAATTAAATAATTTAGTGCCTTGGGTTGAGAGAAAAGGAAGATCTAATTTTCAAACCTAAAATGGATCAAAGGAAGATTTAAGGTTATGTAGATGTGCCACACATTTATGATTTTTGCAAAACATTTTTTTGATATTAATTAAATTCAATGTTAGGTTAATTTCAGAAGGAAAAATCATGAACACATATACTAAGCAAGTGAGATTCATTTTTTCTCTTTTGAAGAGGAATGAGGACATTTTTAAAGTTGAAGAAATTCAAATTAGAAGGTATAAATAAATAAAAATTCATTCATTTAATTTTTAGATTTTTAGATTTGATTCTTAATTCATAATTAGTTCATCCAAAATTATTTTTTGTATAATTATCAAGGTTATGTGTGAGGTTTTGTACTTAGGGTCTAGATTCTTTTCAAAGCAATATATGTTTAGGGTTATCATTATAAATGTTGAAGGTTTTTTTTTTTAAAAATTAAAGTTTGGATTTATTTGGAATTAGGGTTTGATTTAAGGTTAGAAAGCTTTGCAAGGAAAATGTCATCAACTTGTATCCTTTTCAATAGTGGCTACTTCAAGAGCGTGCTACAATGTGCTTATTGTTTGCACATATGTACTAAAAACATGCAAATGCTCTTCCAAACCTTGGAGAAAGGACTATAATGGAAGAATTTCAGTTGTAATCTAGTCCCAATTGAACTAGGGGTGTGAAAGAGGTGTATCAAAAATGAAGACTTGGCATCCTTTCCCTGGGTCCCACCAAAATTGAAATTCGGTGAAATTTCCATTTCCAATATGCCATTGACTGGAATACCCTCACCCTTCAACCTATTATGTAGCCTTTGGGACAAGGGCTAGGTGCGAGAAAGCACAATATAAAAAAAGTGAGGGCAGGCTTCGCAAGTGATGATTCTAGTGGAACATTTAGATTTGGACTCCTCGTCCTATCATGTAATTTCAAGCTTGGTTGTAGTGACTAGGATTGCTTTCCAAATGTCCATTTCCTAGGTGATGGGGCTGGTGATTGTTGTCTTAAACCTCTCACATACTAACAACCCATTGCTAATAGTACATCCTTTTTCAGTGCAAAACCAAAAAATGGTTGTTGGCTTAATTGACCAAGTTCTTGTAGCGTTTGAAAAGGGTTTTCCAAATCAATTGGCTCATCCTGAAGGGATGGTTATAGTCTTTTGCACTTCACATCAAGATTTGGTTTGGTTGAGGAGGTATCCTCATCTTTATCCTTGTCCTTGAATCCGGTAATTCAAAACTTGGATTAACAGAAAACCAAAGGATTATGTTAAGCACTTAGGCTCCAACGAATTATGTCTCCTTGCTAGGATCTTCCTTTTTTTGTTTAATTATGGTGGTCGAATCTTGCAGCCTGAAATGTAGGTTACTAAATACCACCTGAGACTAATTTACTGGTTTTTGGAATTCATCGAAGGCCATTAAAAGCATAAGCTTATTGTTGACATACGTCCTTCGAGTCCCCTTGAGCCAAATTACTTGAATTAACATCAAAAGTCTATTTGCATACTTTCCGTTGAACTGAGAAACTTTCCACCCCTCTTTTTGCACAAATGCATTTAGGAGTGCCATACGCAAACACAAATTCAATGCCTTTTTAGAACACATCGTTGGTGGCTTGGTGATTCCAGTTTGTGATAGACACAACATTTTTGCGACATGATTTTCAATAATGATTATCGAAACCCCATGCATAACAAATTTTATGGCATTTATGTTCAATTAGTCTATTAACTATAAGAATTCATTTATTACTAGATGTCTAATGGGTGTTAATTATAGGGTCGTCAAACCAAAAATCCCTATCGTATTTGCCCACACTACATCCTTGCTAACTACCCAACGTTGAAACTTATCCATTTGACTAAACATCAACCTATTGCCATCGGAAAAACTCACATTTTTTGTCACAACCCTAACCTTGGGCTTTCGACCAAGGCAAAGGCATGGAAAAGTGCAAACCAAAAGTGCAACCTGGGAGTCACATTCACACTCCTAGAGTAAGAATGACGCGCCCCCAAGTTCCTTGTTAGACCCAAAAAAGGGTGCAACTATGTTAAAAAGCGGAAGTAGTTGGAACTTGGTGCCGCTCCCAACTTCTAGCACTAAAGGGGGGGTGAGAGGGGCGTGCTGAAAGCTCCGGGATTAGACTAGGAAGAGGGACAAATATTGAGTTACTCAGTCTTACCTTAAAACCCACCACAAGAGGGTTAGTCCACCTTTGGAAACACCCTTGGTGTTGGGACAAGCCACGGGCAACATGGACTCACTTGACTCACCACGGCCCAAACTCGGGGGAAGCCACCACCTTCCCCCATATAGTATTCTCTGCGTTACTCCGCCGCACCCGCATCCAAATGGCTTTTATTCCCGGGATTCCCAAGGAGGAGTTTCGAAACTGTCCTGGTTTGGACTCCCAAGACTTTGGGAATTCATAACTCCTGGCTCAGACCTCGGATTGGGATTAGGTCTGAAACAAACTTGTATCTCTTCTCAAGAGCTTTCCAATGGTGTGTCGCACTCCATCTGCACACACCAGGATCGGGTCGATTCCCGACTTTCAATTTGACTCCCGGCCTTTCTTTGGACCTTAACTTGTGCTGCATATGTCCAAATGGATCATGCGAGGCCATTTTCCATATCTACACTTCAAGCCCTTTCCAACGGTATAAAGAACACCTCAAGGCGAAGTGTTTTGACCTCTGTAATCGAGCTCTGAAGTTGAAAGAGTCTTGGAGGACTCTAAGTTCCCACTTTTGGGAGTGTGAGTCTCATCTTCACACTTGCCTCAAAATGGGGTTTGCGACAAAGAAAGTGTGAAGGAATGAACACATACATTTTTAAGTGGAATCCCACTTTGGGAATTGGAATCCTTGTGAAATCCTGAATTTTTAGAGAACGATTTGAAAGGTCAAAACTCATTAGATTTGGGTTGTGGTGAATTTTATGAGTCCGTGTTGCCCATAGTTCGTTTGTGCACCAAAAATGCTTCAACTATGCATTAACCAACTTGTTTTGTTTATGCATGTCCATATGAATAATTGACCCACTTGTCATTTGTCCTAGTCCCCATTCCAAAGCTCTGGAACGCCCCTATTACCTCTAAAGTGTTGCGAACTAGGGAACGTACCCCAACTCCTTCCATTATTTTCATTTTGGACTCACATTTGAATCTTTCAAGGAGTTTGGGGTGCATTAATTTTCCTCCATTTCTCATTTTTCGGTTCATCTCCATTTCGATTACCTCCTTTTCTTCTTTTTGTTTTACAATAGATTTTTGCTTATCCCCACTTAGTTGTGCAAATCTCTCAGCTTCCTCCTTGTTCACACACCCCCCCCCCCCTTTTCATCTTGCCAAAAACTAATGTTTGGGTCAAACTATTGATTTTCTACACTTTAGGAGCTATTCAAAAGGAATGAAAAAAAAGGAAATGTAAAAGGTGAAATGGGAAAGAAGGTCCCACATTTATATTTGGTGGACCAACTGAGTTATCTCCAAAAACAATTGCGTTGTTTGCGAAACATGGTATCAGTTCTTGGATACCAATTTGGGTGACACATTGTACCTTTTCGTTGGATTCCAAAAATGCATTGTTGTTGAAACATGGCATTGATTCAATGATGCCTTTCCTGCATTCTTCTTCCTTGGATTCCAAAAATGTGTTATTGAAACATGGCATAAGTTGGCTAATGCCCTTTTTGCATTCTTTTTCATTAGATGTTGTTTCAACAAAAAAACAAAAGGTGCCAATGGATGTGAGAAGATGGATTTTATTTTCATCCAATGATTTCCCATCCATAATCAATTCTACTACGAGGGAACCGGTTGTTAGATATTCTAGATCCAAAATTTGACCAATATTCACTAACTTCGTGATTTTGGCTAAGGTAGGAATTCTAGTTGAATACAAATTTTTGGTTGGTAATTCAGTTTTGGTTCTCGACCCTATTATGGACATTTTGGTACTAATTGAATCTTCATCATTTTTTATTTTAGACCTTATGGTCGAAATTTTGGTACAAGTTGGGTCTTCCTCATTTTTGGTTTGAGTTGGTGTGCTTTTTATTTCGGTTCCAACTATAGAGTCTTGGTTTTTGGTTCCAAGTTGTGATTCTTGCATTTTGGTTCCGTCCACCATAAATAAAATATTTTTGCCTGTACATTGTGCATTTTCTAAATTTGCAATGTGGATCCTTCTTTCAGTATTGATTATATCTCTCCCTTTTTCAATTATTGATTCTAGTCCTTTGGAAGTAGTTATGTCCTAGAATTGACAAGGCATCAATTTTTTTATGTTGACTAGGATGGGGTTGGGATCAAACGTGTCTATAATCACTAAAAATGATGTATTGTTTGGTGAACAATACTTAATCTTGTTTGGTCCAATCTAGTAGTATTTGAATTTGCCCATGTGTTCCTTCTGTGCTTTTGGAAACCAAAATACATGGTGCCAAGGGAGAAGGACTTGGTTTGGTAATGATTTTGTGCCCATAGTACATGATTCCGTTGTCGCCTACCTATGGTGTTTGCTACAAGTGTTCGAGATTCTTCCAACTTTTCTAACTTTGATAGTAGGGCATTAAGTACCCTTGTCATGGCAAAATCCTTAAACGTCACACAACTAGTCATAGGTAACAAGTGTTTGGTAGGCATTAGAGCATGCAATCCATACACCAACTAAAAAGGAGTATAACATATGCCCACCTTGAAAGTTGTTATGTAGGTAAACAAAATATTGTGGAGATGTTCATCCCAATCCATTCAATTTTCGTTTTTTAGCTTGGTCAATAGCAGCCCAATAACCATATTGGTAGATTCTACCTAACCATTTCCTTGAAGATAATAAGTTGTAGAGTTAGTGTGCCAAAACAAAAAATGAATGGTAAAAACCTCAATGGTTTCATTGATAAAATGGGTACCTTGGTCATTAACCAAAATGAGGGGGCAACCGAACCTAGTTAGAATGGATTCATACATGAATTGAATTTTGACTACAGCCATGTTGATCCTTAATGCCTTTGCTTCCACCCATTTGGTTACATAATTGGTAGTAACCAAAATGTATTTGTTGTCGTGTGAGTGATTCACATGCTTAATCGGGCCAATGAAGTCCAAACCCCACTTCGTGAATGGTGTAATTGGGAGCATAGTGATCAACTTCACCATTGGGGTATTGTAAGAAATTTCCAATTTATTGGCAAGCATTGTAGGATTGATAGTGTTATTGTTAGCCCTATGCAAAATTGGCCACCAATACTTGGCATTTAACACCTTTTGGGCTATGATGTATGCCAAAAAAATTCCGCCACTAACTCCTTTGTGCATATTTGGTAGGATTATTGAAATCTCGTCATCATGCAAACATTGGTGTAGAATTTGATCTTGCCTTTGTTTGTACAATTTCCATTTGATGATGGTAAAGGGCAACGCCTTCAACACCAATTTCTTTTGTTCTCTTATAAAATATCCTTTTAGAAAATTTTTGGTAAAGATGTACATATACATTTCCTATAGTCATTCTAGTTAAAGTAAAAAGAATGGTGTGTTCGTAGTCATGTTAAGTACTTTTGGATTTTTGGTAGCATCATGGAGTCGCAAAAGAATGTCCACCATCAAATGCGAACACCTTGGTTTGTACACCACCAAAAAATCATATTCCAATAATAACAACAACCACCTCATAATTTGTCCTAACAATTGAGGTTTCCTAACAAGGTATAACAATGCCATGTGGTCGACATAAAAAACAAACTTGTTTTCAAGTAGATATTGTCTGAATTTATGCAAAGCATAAACCATGGCAAGTGCTTCTTTTTCAGTGGTAGTGTAGTTTTTCTCTACATTGTTCAAGAGTTTGGAGGCATATGTAATGGGTTGATCACATTTTTTGATAGGATTTTGAGTCCACATCACCCCGACTACTAGATTTAACGCATATATGTGGACATGAAACTTCATGTTTTGTTTAGGTGTTATTAAGATTGATGCATATAGATACCTTTGTTTTATGGCCTTCCACGCTTCCTAACATTCAATAATCCACACAAACACCTATGTTTTGCCTAAAAGTTTCATGATGGGGGCCACGGTGAAGGCAAAGTTCTTGATAAAATATCGATAGAACTAAGCAATCCCATTGAAAACATGTATGTCCTTAAGTGTTTTCAGTGCAACCATATTCATGATCGTCAAAATCTTTTTTAGATTGGTAGTTTTCTACCTTGGAGACCACTTACCCAAGTATAACCCCTAAGTAAACCAAAAACATGCAATTCTTCGAATTGAAGCTTGTATCAAATTCACAACATTTGTCAAAACACAACTAAAGTTCAGCAAGGTGCATTTTGAGGTCAATGAATACACTAAAATCATCTAGAAAAAAATTTATGAACACTTCAAAGTATTCACGAAATGCCATACTCACTGCCCGTTAATAAGTTGGTTAAGCATTTTTCAATCCAAAAGGCATGATTATCCAAACAAATGTTCCCCAATTTGTGATGAAGGCAATTTTGTACATGTCTTCTAGGGCATTCATTATCTACTGATACCTCGAAAAGTCATCCAAAAATTAATAGACTTCATGTCCACCACCATGTCTAGTATTTCCCTTGTAAAAGGTAAAGGATAATAATCATTTTTCATGGCAACGTTTAAGTTTTGGAAATCCATGCAACTTGAAGCTTCCCATTCTTTTTCAATACCACCACAATGGGAGAGAGCCAAGTTGCCTCCTCCACTGGGGCAATGAACCCTGCAGCTAGCAATTTGTCCAAATCTTGTTTTATAACCGTGGTAGTTTGGGTTCATCTACTACCGTGCTTGATGTGATGCAAGTATATTGGTATTGAATTCAATTTGATGTTGCGTTAAATGAATTGGAATATCTTTTAGATCCTTGTATGTCCCCACTAAGACATTTTTTGTTTTGTTGCATTTGTTATAGAAGGATCCTAATTAGCATTTAGCTTCAACACTTGCAGTTTGTCATGAGTACCCATATTTAGAAGGTAGATCTGAACGTCTTTTTATTAGATTCCATTTTCGCCATCTTCATGTCCTACACTTTGATCTAAACTAGTGTAATGTCAATTGATTTTTTCCCTAGTATGTGTGGAAAATCAAAAATTGGTTCGTCATTACCAAATTTTAGATCAATACTAGTTTTGGTATACATATCGATTTCCACATCGATATCAATTTTTGCATCAATATTGTTTTTTACATCAATACTAGTTTTTGTATTAATATTGGTTTTTGCATTGGACATCGCCACTAAGACTTCTAGCTTTAGTAAAGTGATTGTGCCAATTGTAAACAAATTCGATTTGGCCGTCAACAACATGTCTTCCTCTTCATTTGTGACTCCGTTAACACAATCGTACCAGAGTAAGACTTTTGGGCGTTTGGTGTTACTATCCAAATGCTTTGCTACCATTATGGTGTGGATAGTGCCATTACCCTCAATGCTCATGAAATTATTCCCCCAATCATGTGTGATTGTGGCATCTCATAACCATGGATATTTCAACAACATGGAGTAATTGGCATCTAGTACATTGTTTTTCATCACTATGAAGGTGACAACATATAGGATACCATGGATATGAATTTTCAAGAATTAGATTAGCCCTACTAGTTTGGTTAGGGTTTGCTCTACCATCCTAATGGTATAAGGTCTAGGTTTCGAGATAAATAATCTTAATTTTTTCCTCAAATCCTCAATGATAATGTTAACACTCGACCCCCCATCCAATAAAACATCCTCCACTATGTTTTTTCCTACATGCATTGAAATTACTACCATATGAAGATTTATAGTGACTAGCCCTACATCAAAAGGTGGAGTTTGAGGATGGGTTGATTAACTACATAACAACACTCTAGAAACCACATATTGTTTTAAATCAAGGGCCAAATGCATAAGTTGACAAGGGTCAAAGTATGTTTACTACATAGTAATTGTTGACCAATTTCTTGGAGCAAGTCTTGTTTTTCAATAATTGTTCCATCGTCACCAAAACTAGTTCAAGTTTTCAATAATCCAAATGGCTCTTGCATGGATAGTTGGCTCTTTAAGACTGCTTCCATTATGGATTCCAATGTTTGCATTTGTTGGATCAATAATTCAAAGGTCTTTTGTAATTGCTCCTTTTCCCAATCATCCATAGTCTTGGTCTTTCATGGCTCCTTTTTTTGTTGCAACACCAATCTTGGGTTTTGGCTCCTTGTTTTGACAACTAAGATCATATTGATAGTGATCTCATCATTTTTTCCTTCTACATGGGAAACTTTGTTTTAGAACATGTCTTGTACAATTGATTTATGTGGGCAATCATAGATCTTGTGCTTTAATGAATTACATATGAAACAACAATAGATGAGGGAACTTCCTTGATTCTAATTCCCCTATTTCTCGTGGTTTCCACTCATTCCTCTCCTTGCCTAAGGAGAAATTATGTTCATATGAATTTATTTTTTGTCCTTCAATTTGTTGTAAGGACTTTTTGGGTTCCAATGACAACACTCCTTCAGAGGCCTTGGTTTATGACAAAAATTGCACATCTTTTTTATCTGAGTGTCATTTGGTGTTTTTTTTGGTTTTGTTAATGGTTTTAGCAATTTTTGGTATTCCCTTGCATCCGCTATGGTATCCTCACAAGCGGCTGCAAATTCCTTATGCTTAAATAAGGTGTTTCATTTCATTCTTGCAGTTACAATTTGTAAATAAGGGACCAACCCAACTCGGAAAAAGGTTGTCAACAAGCAAACATCATTTTTTATGTTGAAGATAATCAGTAAGTTTAAGGATCTATTCATAGTAAACCTCAACCATTTCATCACTACCCTACTAAATGACTCCAACATCCATGTAAACTTGTTTATCATTTTGAATAATTCGATAGTGTTTACAAAATGTAGCTTCTAACTTTAAAAATGTGCAACCCGAATGAGACTACATAAATTTTTCACCTCATTCCGAAATTGCATCTCTTAAGGTGGAACAAAACAGGTTCATTATATTAGCGTCAAGTTGTTTTGATGTTTTGTCATTGAAGCTAAACTTGATTTTTGACCTTGAAATTTGGTTGGTCTTTACAATGTTTGTAAACTTTTTTTTTGTATTTTCTTCAAGCTTCTTCAAGGTTGGATACTATTTGAATGTTTGCGAGTTGTGCAACTCAATCTTCAGTTGCAAGATTCATGACATTGTTTCCACCTTGGATGTCAAACCTAGGATGTAAATCATGATTTGCAAAAAATAGTGTTTGTTGCATTATTGAATGCATCGTGTTGTTGTAAGAAATTTTTGCCATAGATAAGAGATCCAACCAATTATCTTAGCGATAATTAGTTGTACATCATAAATATTACTCTAAGACTTGATCCGTTTACCCACTTGTTTGGGGATGGAAGGTTAATGACAGTTTCACCTTTACACCTAATAATTTAAAGAGTCGTTTCCAAAACTTGGATGTAAACTGAGGTCCATGATCAGAAACGATGTCTTCAAGAAGTCCATGATAGTGAAAAACATGATCAAGGAATAATTTAATTGTCTTTTTACCAATTATTGATTTGTTACAGGGAATAAAATGAGCCATCTTCATGAAATGATCCACCACCACCATAATGGAATCAAATGAGTTAGTTCGTGGAAAATCCATGATGAAATCCATGGAGTTTGAAAACCATGGTGAAGTAGGGACTGGTGTTGGCTAAAAAAGTCCATGAAGGCGATAACAAGGATTTTTTGCATGAGCACAAACATCACATGAGCCCACAAATTCCTTCACGAACTTCCAAAGTTATGGTAACCAATAGCCACGAGACATTGATTCCATGGTCCTATTGAATCCAAAATGGCTAACAACTAATGTGTCATGTTTGGCTTGGAAAATTTGAAATTGCACAAGGCTTTCCGGTACATATAACATTTTGTCATGATACATCAAACCATCACAAAACTCAAATTTGTTGAAATCGCTAGGAAGGTTTTTTCGATGACTTCTAACAACAACAAGAGAATCATTGACTAGATTTTAACAAATGTGTTGAAGGAAAGTCTTATCATGAAAAGTTATCGACAATGTTTAAAGTGGAAGGCTTTTGGGTTTGAGAATGGTGTCACATTGTTGATCGTAGGCGACATCCCCTTCCTTAGGTGTGAGGTACAAACAATAGGATAACACATTTGGTTTCCCTTGTTTTTACCTTGGACGATAAGTAATCATGAACTGCAATTGAAACAACAATAATGCCCATCAAGCTTGATGTCAATTCAACACATGAATCGTCATGAAATATTGAAGATTCTTGTGATCAGAGTACATAGTGATTTCATGTTAAGCTTCTTCAAGTAAATGATGCCACTCCTCAAAAGCATCCACAATGGCCAAAAATTCTTTGTCATAAATTTCCTAATTAATTTCGACAAGAAAAAACTTACGAGAGAAAAAATTAATTGGATGAATAAGATTATCTTCTCCAAGTTGTGAAAGTACAATACCTAATGCAAAGTCAGAGGTGTTAGTCTCTAAGACAAAAGGTTTGGAAAGGTCTGCATGAATCAAAAGTGGGGTAGATAGTCGTGAAAGAAGTTTTCAAAGATTAAAAGACATTTTTAGCTTCAACTCCCCAAGAAAAAGGTTGATCCTTTCAAATTAAACAAATATGAAGGGTCATTATTATGGGATAATGCGCAATGAATTTTTGATAAAAATTACCGAACCCAAAAAAACATTGAACATTTCGAACAGAAGTTGGGGTAGCCCAATCTACAATGATTTGAACCTTATGAAGGTCCATGCGAATGCCATTTCCAAAAATAATATAACCCAAGAATTCCACCTTAGATTCATGGAATCCACATTTTTCCAATTTGGCATAAAGATCAACTTCTCAAAGCTTTTCCAAAAAATATGTACATGGTGTTGATGGTCTGCCATGTTCTTTGAGAAAATGAGGATGTAATCGATGTAACAAACCACAAAATCATCCAAATTTTCATGGAAGACATCATTCATCATATGTTGAAAAACAACAAGTGCATTAGTAAGGCCAAAGGGCATCACAACATATTCAAAATGGCCATAATGAGTTATGAACACCATCTTCCATTCATCACATTTTCGAATGTGCCCCAAGTTGTATGCTCCACATAGGTCAATTTTGGTGTACACTTTGGCATGATTGAATTGGTCCAACAATCATGAGATTAAGGGCAAAAGGTATCGATTATTGATGGTGAGTCAATTTAATCCACAATAATCAACACACATGTTAGATATTTATTCTTGATAAATAGGAATGGAACACTAGCTAAAGACTTGTAATGTCAAATGAACGCCTTCTCAATATTTTTGTTGATGTATTCTTGAAGCATTAAAAGTTCATCCTATGACAAATTATAGATGGGTCCAAATGAGGGTTGTGCTCCTTCCTCCAAATCAATTGCACAATCATATGGCCAATGTTCAAGTAATGTGTCTGCAATTTTCTTTCCAAAAACATCTTTGTAGTCTTTGTATTATGTAATGATATCATGTTGTTGCATCCCAAGATCAGTGGCTAGAATGGCATACACAAAAAATGCATCTCCATTCTTTGTTGTTTGTATGAATGTTTTTGCTCCCATGAATAAGGGCTTGAAATGTTTGGATCCTTGGTAACCCCCAATATTTCCTTCACGTTTTTTGCATGCATAGTTTTTCCTATGTTTTCACATGCATAATCATGTTCAAAGTCCAACATGCTTGTTGGAAAAGTTTCATATTTTGGCGTAGTTTCATTTACTAATTCAAAATGAAAACTACTCATCTTCCAATCCACTCAAGGATTATGCAAAATGAACCATGATAACCCAATGATGATAAGGTTTGTCAAATATGAGATGACATTAAAGACAACTTTGTTACTATGTGACCTAATTGTTACCATCAGCACCTTAGTCTCATGTGTTATGATCCCCAAATTTTTTTTTGACCATTGATCATTTCGATTACCATTGGTGTCATTTTCTCCACCAATGCCAAGTTATGTTGTCGTACCAACTCCTTATCAATGAAACATGTAGATGCCCTTGAGCCAAAAAGTGAATGGGTTTGCATAATCATGGATTTACCACCCTTGATCGTGATGGGCAACAAAAAACAAGGTGTTGGTTTTGAAGACAAGGTAGGACCATTTTGAACACATGATGCATTGAAGTCTAGTCTCATTGTCCCTTTTGAGACTAAACATCCTTGTTTCCTTTCTCTTTTGGTCCTTGTTTACTGGTAAAAGTTGTGGCACATGTTGCATGTTGAACACGTTTTTTTGGACAATCACCAACTATGTGGCTTGGTTTTCCACAATACAAACACAAATTGTTTACACGTTGATGTTGTTTCTCTTGTTTTTGTTTGAATCATGTTTTGTCGATTTGCATGAGGTCGTCATTGGGTGCAAACACCATATGTTTGGGTTACAACATGGGTGGTGTGAATGGTTTCAATGTTGGTGACAATTCCCAATGCTTCTCTTATTGATGTTCAAAAAGTCAATTATCACAACACATAGCTTGTGCAATTCCATGATTCAAGGTTATGGGATGAAACATGGTCAATAGAAGGACCTTCATGTCTCCATGGAGTCCAAATTGAAATTGGTTCATGAACACAAACCTCGTCCCATGAAATGTCACATGCTAGTTGCCTAAATTCAAAAACGTACATAAAAATTGGGTGTGATCCTTGGCAAAAAGTTCACAACTTAGTTGTTACTATATGTTATTTGTCACAATTGCAAAAGGAAGCAGCAAATTCTTCAAAAAATCCTTCAAAATTGTTTTAAAGAGGAGATTGACGTTCCAAAAAAGGTGCAAACCATGTTAAAATTATGCCTAATAATAAGATGCCAATGAATCCAACTTGGGTTTGGTCATATGGATAGTGGTTAATGAAGTTGGATGATGACACATACTTGGTTAACAAAACCTCAAAATTTTGAACATGTGCCATTAAACTTATCTAGTAAGTTGATTCACGATTCTTTCTGGATGCTTCCAAATGTTGTTGATGTTTGGTTTCCTTGTAAGTGTGTAATACACTCATGAATAGACTGATTTTCTAGTTGCATATGCTTAAGGGCAACAAGAACCTCTTCCATAGACAAAACTATTTATTGTCTTGAAATGGACATGGCCAAAGAAATGTGTAAATTAAAACCTTCAACAAGAGGTGGGTGGTCCACAATTTCAACAACACATTCAAAAGGTGGGTAATCCACAACCTCTTGAAATATCTTCCGTTTGAAGTAGAAGGTAGTCCCCACTCGACTTCCACACACAAAAAAAAAAAAAAAACAATTATAGTGAAAATAAGAATAGATGTAGGCTTAATGGGAGTCTTTCCAAACTAGCATGAACACAAAAAACTACAAGAGCGGGAATTAAGCCAAGGACACAACAAGGAAAACAAATCATAAAAAATGCAAGCCTAGGTTTAATCCAAAACTATAAACATAAAGACGTAAGGTAAGAACATGATATATGTTAGAAGATGATTGAATCAAAATTATATTTTGATAACATATGAAGACAATGGTTATGACAAGAGAATGTACCCAAATTTGGTGTTGAATAGACTAAAAGTAATGGAGGTCCTACCCCTATTTATACCCCATTGAGGACCTAACTCAAAGAAGTTTCCATAAAGGTTTCAGTGCGTGCATTGACCAAGGAAGTTTTTTTAGAAGCTTCCTAACTATAGTGAATTAGAAATCAACTAAAATTTAATTAAAGGTTAATTCAAATTATACCCCATTGGGGACCTAGTTCAAGGAAGGCTCCATAAAGGCTTCCATATGTGCATCAACTAAAGAAGTTTTTTGAAAAACTTCATGATTAATAATGAACTAGGAATTAATTGAGAGTTAATGATAATGTAAGTGATGATGCAAATCATTCTGTTGGTGCAAGTGATGATGCAAATCACTCTGTTGGTGCAAGCGATGATGCAAGCAACTATGTTGGTGCAAACAATGATGCAAGTGGTGATGCAAATGACTATGTTAATGCAAACGATGATGCAAACGACGAGTGATTGTGGTGTCCATGATAGCCACAATGGTAATGGGTGCCAGTGGTGGATACCATAATGGGTACCATGGGTTCCATGGGGAACTTGGTAGCACGAAAAAACACTTTTGTGCCTTTTCCAACCAAAAATCAACTTCCACCACCTCCCGGATGTCCTCTACCACTTGGGGGTCCACTTCCACCTAAGGGTCTGCCTCTGCCCGGAGGTCCACCACCTCCTCTTGAAGGTTTGCTTCCCCCTCCTAGTGGTTCTCCACTCCCATGAAGAGGATTACCACCACTTCCCGTAAGTATCCCAACCCCAAAATTATTGAATCCTAATGGGGGGTTTTGTGTGGGCGGGTGGATATAGGGCACTAGATTTTGAAAAAAAACCTACCAATAGGAGTAATTATTGAAGAAGTCATCACAAATGTTTGGACACCCTGACTTCCTCCAATTGCAACAATTATGGTAGACACCATATTTAGGAAAAAGGTATGTTGTAAAGTTAGTTATGTTGGAGAAAGTAAGTGGGGGGTTACCTAAGTAATAAGGGTTAGGAATCATTGTCCATTGGTTGGGAATATCATCGTTGCCTATATAGGAAGGTCCATAGTTCCCAAGGTATGCTGGTAAAATATTATTTTCAGTACGATTCATTGTCAAATATTAGTTGTTCAACATTTGAATAACGAGATAACTTGGGGCAACTATGAAATAAAGGTTATGCTTAAATATTATAGGAATTTGAATCATTAGAATTTAGGACCTAACTAATATGGTAGGTTGGGTGGTACCAAAAATTAGTTTAATCATAAAAATTAGTATTTGGCTAGACCTAGAGGGGCTATTTTCAACTACGTGTGCAAGGCCTCTACAAAAAGTGCAAATTTGGTTAATGGGTGTGGAATTGACAGTAATAATATGCATTATCGAAATCATCTGGCGTGAGTTGTGTTTTTCATAAAAATTCATCGTTGATGAATGGTTGTTATTATTAGCTTCAAAAGCGGCCTTCGCCAGAGACTCCACTAGATCCTCAATTGTCCTCTACAATTGAAATTTTTCATTTTCCAAAGCTCAAGTATTGCTTGTAATATTTTTTTGGTATCAAAAAACATCATTCCTAGTCGAAGTCCAAACAAGACCCTTCATCCTATGAAGGTTTTGCTTCAATAATCACAACCAATTACTCCATTGAATGAATTATGATGTTAGTTCGTATTTTCAATTCTCCTCTTTCAATGTTGATTCCAACCTCATGTTGCTCTACCACTTGTAGGGTAGCAAGGCCTTCCCACTCCATAGTGTGAAATTGTCTTCCCTAACCAACAAAAATACATTTCCACCCTTTTGCTACAACACCTTGTTCATTTGCTTCCTCATACTCCTTGTCAACACATTTGTCATTTTTCACAAACAAAAGTGGTTTACATGTATAATAAAGATTTTAAAAATATTTTTTAGTTTTAAGCAAAAAAAAAATTTATACAAACAACAATATTTTAAGAAGAAATAATACCCGTTTTTTTAGTGAAGACAAATAGCTTCCACTAAATATTTCGACAAGAGAATTAATAAACCATAAATTCCGGTTTTATATCCACGGAATGATCACCAAATGTTAAGCTCACCTAATGAATTTTTGGGTGTTTATGGATTCTTGTTGAAAATCCAAATAGGCTTGAACACCTCAAATTTGTTCATGTTTAGTGACAAATAATCACTTTAAAACATGTGGAAAATAGTTAGGCAAATAGCCTACCACTTTATTTTAAAGAAAACAAGTAGATAACATTACAACAACTCTACAACATCTCCAAAACTAACAGTCAAAACAACAAGTAGGAAAAACAACCTCAATGCATTTTGTGAAACAAAAACTTGAACAAAAACAAAATTCATTTCATGCGAAAAACTTCAAAGTGCCCAATATACATTACAATTGAGTCAAAACATGGATCCACCAAAAGACCCATTGACTTCCCCCAAGAAAAGACTTCAAGTCCGTCATAAAATGGTGGGGACCTTGAAAAAAATAGAAATCCTCTTCAACTCCAAGTTATCCAACCTTATCCAACATTTGGAACCTAGAACTCAAGTTAGAGGTGACAATTGATTTTTTGGTTCTATTAATAAACTTATCAAAATTAATAGTGACCTAAAACTAGTACTATTTTAAAATTAGTAATAACCTAAAATTGGTTCTAACAAAAAATTGGTAGAAATGTAAAATCGGTAGAAGTGTAAAATTGGTTTATATCAAAAACCAATAAAGTTTGATTTTCGATACAAAATTACAACTCTTCAAAACTAGCCTATAAAACTTTTTAGCCTTAACAGATGGCACTATTTAAAACACAACAAACTATGATACACTATCACAATTGTTGCAAGGAGTAGGCATACTAGTGGTGGGTTTAATATTCAATAATTGGTGCATAATTAGATTTGAGATCTATATTCATGTATTGAAGATTCACATAGGAACATGGAAATTTGCATTACTTGGTATCTTACAAAATATGGAATGCATCACTAAAGCATGTTTTACACTATGAATCAAGGCCATGTTCAATCTAAATCCAATATTCCTATTGGTGCAAAAATTGAAATAAGCCCAAAGGGCTTTACATAAGGAGTCAAGGTTAAAAGAGAAAACATTTCAATCTCCCCCAAGCTACTAATAGATGTTGAACTTTATCGCTTTATATTGGCCCCAAGGTTAATAAAAGGATACCATCAAACTTGGAGGCTAATTTGCAACCTTTAGAACCAAATTGCTACATTTATGAATATTGTAACATCAATGTTCTAACATTTTTTAATAAATTAGCTCAAAGTTGGCCCCAATGTTTTTCTATCCATGACTCTTAATGTAAAGCATGTTTAAAAGACATTAACCAACTTGCTTGGACACTTGAACTATTTTCCATCTTCTACTTTTGACACCAAAAGAACGGGAAAAGTGGGTGATAAAAATCAAGACACATGATGATACATTTTGGCTGTTATATATGTAGTAGAGTGTTTTTGTAATCTTTTGAATCAGAATTTGAAAAAAAATTAAGGTTGGATTTTGCACTCTTTGAATTGATTAAAAATATGTTGCAAACATTCATCCTTTTGCAAGTTAAATAATATATCAACATAACACACCAAACAAATGATTTTTGTGAGTTTTTTTTAATAATGTCATTTTCCCATCAACATTCATTGGAAACAATTATATTTATTCATACATATATTTGGTAGGGCCACATGTGTGAAATAGAAAATTTTGTAATATAGAAAATGCCAAATATTTTTAGTGGAAACACTATTACAAAATACGTCCTAATCTACTTTGGGTTTCACTAGATTTTGAGTGAATTTGGACATTTTTACTTGGTGAAATTATTTAACCCCTAGTGAGCAGGGACCAGTTGCTATGGACAATGAACTAATTCACTAGTACCTAATGAAACAAGGTTACTCTCAAGTGAAATACAAATTACCAAACCATTCACTTATTAGTTAATTAACTAGCCAACATGGAAATCAATTAAAATTTCATTATTTAATATATAATATTATTGATAATTTCATGTTTTTTTTATAACCTATGATTTATTGACATGTGTCATTACTTAAGATAGGTTTAAAACCAACTTAGGCACCTATTATAAGAATTATCAGAAGAATATTCCGTCAACATACCACACAACACCACTAGATGAGGTTTGATCCCTTGATGTTTGGAATGGAAGTAAACACCCTTACCATCAAGCCACCTCATTTGTTATGATAATATGTTAAATTACATTCTATTTATCAAATATTTCATTTAAAACATTACAAAAACATAAACTTTAAAAATTCATATTTTATTAACATTTTGTTCAAATGAAATGATTTGAGTTTACTTTTTGAAAAAAATTCAATAATGTACATAATTACATTTATTTCTTTTTCAAAGTTTAAAATCATTTGAACAAAAAAAAAATTGAATATCATTATTCAATGACCATTCTTTTGAAAAAAAAGTTTAATAAATGGATAAGATTTTTACTAATATAACCTTAAGCTACTTTTGGTTATTATAAATTAATTTTGGCTATTTTAAGTTATTTCACCTTAAGTTATTTTTTACTATTGTCAGTTATTTTTGGCTATTATATACATTTTGGTTATTATAAATTATTTTAATTTAAGCTACTTGCAATCATTATAAATTACTTTTGGCTATTCTAAGTTATTTCATCTTAGGTTATTTTTGATTATGTGAGGCTATTATTGGTTACTTTTGGCTATTGAAGGTTATTTCACCTCCTGTTATTATTGGCAATTCTAGGTTATTATAAGTTATTTAATCTTAAGTTACTTCAATCTATTATAAATTATTTCACCCTAAATTATTTTTGGCAATCCTAAACAATTATAATATATGGTCATTGGTTTTTTTTTATTGAAACTATTGGTGGTTATTAATGGCTATTTATACCTATTTTATTGGTGGTTATTAATGCCTATTAATACCTATTAATGTTTATTCTATTAATGGTTATTGGTGCCTATTTTATTAATGACCATTAATAGCTATTCTATTAGTGGCTATTGGTGGCTATTGGTGACAATTGGTGGTTATTTTATTAATGGTTATTTTATTAATGGCTATTGGTGGCTATTTTATTAATGGCTATTGTGGTTATTCTATTAATGGTTATTGTGGTTATTCTATTAATGGTTATTGTGGTTATTTTATTATGGTTATTTGTGGTTATTTTATTAATGGCTATTGTGGTTGTTCTATCAATGGTTATTGGTTGTTATTCTATTAATGGCTATTATGATTATTCTATTAATGAATATTATGACTATTCTATTAATGGTTGTTATGGCTATTTTATTAATGGTTGTTATGGTTATTTTATTAATGGTTGTTATGGTTATTTTATTAATGGTTGTTATGGCTATTCTATTAATGGTTATTATAATTAGTGGTTATTGGTGATTATTATATTAATGGCTATTAGTGGTTATTTTATTAGTGGCTATTGGTTGTTATTCTATTAATGGTTATTGATTGATATTCTATTGGTGGATATTGGTGTTTATTAATTGTTATTTTATTGGTGGATATTAGTGTTTATTAATGGTTATTCCATTGGTGGATATTGGTGTTTATTAATGTTTATTAATGCTTATTATATTAATGATTATTGGTGGCTATTCTATTGGTTGATATTGGTGCTTATTAATGGCTATTGGTGGATATTTTATTGATGGTTATTAATGTTATTATATTAGTGGCTATTGGTGGTTATTTTATTGATGGTTATTAATGATTATTAATGGTTATTGTATTATAAGTTATTGTTGGTTATTATATGTTATATTATGACTATTAATGATTATTGTATTATAAATTATTATTGAATATTTTATGTTATAATATATAGGCTATTGGTAGTTATTATATTGTAGGGTATTTTAAATTATTTTAAGTTATTATACGTAGGATAAAATAATTTATAATAACATAAAGTATAATGACCTTGAATAATTTAAAGTGTTATTTTAAATAACATATATTAATTTTCAATAAAATAACCTTAGGTATAGCCTAAAGTTAGTTGAATAATTTAATTTAGAATAACTTAAAAGCTTATAATAATCTAGTTAAGATACCTTAAAGTAAATTAATGTATAATAATTTAGGGTACAATAATTTATAATATCCTATAATAACATAATATATGAATTAAAATAACTAAAATAACTTACAATAATATACGGTATATCATAAAGTAGCATATGTAAAATATTTTTAAAACATAAAAATAAAACTATTTTATGCCATAAATTATAATAGTGAATTATGTTAACGAATAATGAAACATGATATTTACATAGTGATATTATAGTGAAATTAGTAAAATGCAATGAAGTTATTTCACTTTTAAGGTCCCATAGTGATTTAGGTTAGTAAATTACACCCCATTTTTCTAGTAGTGAAAGTATATGTTGGAAAGTAGAACATTCACATTAATATGGTGGTGATTGCAAATGGGTAAGAAAAATAGGAATGTCATACAAGGAAGTGCAACAGAAGAATCCAAAAGACAAGACATTTTTATTAAAGTTCTTCACCCAACCTGAAGACCTTACAAAGGTTCGTAACAAAGTAGTCCACCTTTGGGCTCAACATAAAGATGACCTACTCACTCCAATGTTTCATCATCTATGAAAGTTTTGATTGCATGATCATACAAAAGAGGATTCCTAACCTTAGGTAATGAAACCTTGCAAGCTAGGACTTGGGCTTAAACCTCAACATATGAAAGCAATATAAAGCCCTTCATGAGGGAATTAGAGTGGGATTCCTTGTTGCAAAAAAGGGTACTGTCCTGGATAGACCTATGCATTTGAATGAGGAACATCAAATCTTTCAAATAAAGCATACACGAATGCCATTAAGAATTCATCCCATCATTGAAAGGTGATAAAGTTACTTATTTAGGTATGTCATGGCTATGAGGAGATCAACAAGACCATGTGAAGAATCGAGCATAATCGAGTCCACTTAATAGTGCCATTTAGGATCTCCGTTGTGCACACGTTGGATGTAAGGCAACTGTGCCTATAGCCCGTGATTGTTGTCCCACATAAAAAACATTTGCCTTGAGAAATTAAAAATTTGGATTTCCAAGGAGGTTCTCAAATTTTTCATTTTCGGAACACTAGTGGGCATTCCAAGAGTCAACATACGAATCATAAAAATTCTCCTTTCCCTTCTAATTCAAGGGAGATATAAAATACCTTACTTCCTAATGGTATATAGTCTAAAATACTTGTTCCATCTTCAAAAACATTATGTTGAAAGCAAGACCAATGACTAGCATGGAAATCATCCTGCATAGGGGGATGTTCATCCACACCTTCCTCTTTGGCAACATCTTATGCATGTTGAGGATCTCAATCAAAATGAAGTTTGAACTTATGTTGTTGGATAACTTGGATTGTCATGTCAAAAGACATGTTATCCATGGTCTTTGATTTTGTGAAACTTGTGAACCCTAAAAGGAAGAAGGAACACTAGTAGAAATCATGTCATTTGCAACCAGTTAATATGCAATGCATGAGACTAGGTCTCATTTGCAACTACATTAGTTGTGTGTGCAACTACAAATTGATATTTTATAAGTTTGGGCCATACGGTTATATGTGCAACTAACTTATAACTAGTAGCGTACAAAATGGATATGTGTCATAAAAATCATGACTTAAGTTTATACAAACCTATGATAACATAGTACATATATCTACCTAGGCTATGTATAGTAGTCTTATAGTTTTAATACCAAGCTAAACTCATGTTAACTAATGCTACCCAAGGCAAAACATTGGCTAAACATAGGTTAAACTCACATTTATCAAGGTTAAACTAACCATGATTAAACTAACTTTGGCTAAACAAACTATGAAATTAAATTAATTTCAAATGGCTAAACTAATTATGGAAAAATTAACTATGGATAAATTAATTATGAGGCTAAATTAACCATGGATAAACTAATTTTGGTTAAACCAACATTGGTTAAACCAATTATGATTAAACTACCTAAAAATTTAAATTAACTAGGAGGTTAAATTAAACCAATAATGGTTAAACTAATATGACTAAATTAAACATGGCTAAGTTAATTAGTAAATCTAACCTTGTAGTTAATTCAACATCGGTTGGTTGACCCAAAATTGATTTACCATTTTAAATTTAACTTCTTAATTATTATAGAAAACATTAGTTCATCCATCATTAATTTAGCCTTATAATTAGTTTAATCATGGTTAATTGAGCCATGTGGTTAATTTAATCAAATAAATTTTAGCCCAATTTAAAAAAATATTATTAATCATTATAGTTAATCATATATAATGAATTATAAACTATTATAATTAGACTTATAACTAATAATATTATTACTTACTAATGATTTGACTCTTATTTTTCAATATTTTATAATAATAATTTTATTCTTCAATAAAATTTATTTTAATATTTAAAAATTTTAAAATTATGATAATATACCTATGTTTAGCCTATGTAATAATATTATAATATTATAAATTATTTATAAATAATAGGATTAATTTTAACACTAATTATTATATCTTTATAATATTTTTATAATATTTTTAATTATGGTATTATATTTGTGGTTAAAAGGTTACATTAGTTAATCTACGATTATTTAAATTCATTTATAGTGATTTAAATTAATAATAATAATAATAATATTGTTATTATTACTGTCGTTAGTTGTTAATAAATTTTTTTTCAATAATTTTAATTTTAATTTAAACTATAGTATTATTATGGCTAATAGGCTACATTAATTTTCTTATAATTACCTTAGCCTAGGTTAGTTATTAACCTAATGTATCTATCAATTTAAATTAAGTAATAATAATATATTTAAATTATTATAAATTATTATAAATTATTGTAACTATTAAAATTTTATTATAATTATAAATATTAACATTAATATTTGTTAACTAAGTCATAATATTATAATTGTATTATATTATTATTACCTATTAGTTTTATTACTTATAATATAATTAATTTAGTTAGTAAATAAACAAGGTTAATGGTTATTTGCATATAGGTTGCAACTACATTGGTTGCATTTTCTATTGAATTTTTATCACATATATTTTGCCATGGATTTCAAGTGTGCATTGTATATAAGTAAGTGCATTTGGCTTGTTCACAAACCAAGTACCAAATGCCATTTGGGATGGGCCAATGAAAGAGGATCAACCCTAAAGACTAAACCCAAAAACAAAATTGGATTATTTTAAACTTATCTACTTACTTCCTTACCTCCCTACCTAGCTACGACCTACCTACCTATGACTTACCTACTTACTTAATTTTTTTTTAAAAATCATTAGGCTTTTTAAAATTGCCATGTGTCACCACATAATTGGCCTTCACAAATGGACATGTGTCAAAATTAGATTCACATTTTATTGGATGGTCGAGATATTATTTATTTATTAATAATGATGAATATTGAAATAATGTTTAAATGCCATGTGTCACCATGGCAACCCTTGTAGAATAATGTAAATGTATAAAATATAAATTCATACCATATATAGTATCCACATACATATTGTCATATACAACTACTAGTCGTGTGCAACTTGTTTAATGCAACTATGGGGTCTAACAATTGCATGTGTTGCATGCAATTGAAAATTAATTACATACAACACATACAATAGTTACAAAATGACAATTTTTTTCTAGTGGAATCAATCACTAACAAAACAAAGTGAAAATTGTAATTAAATGATGGGAAGTTTGACCATTGACCTCCATTGCCTCACTTGTGGGGGTTGTCATGAAAATGTCCATGACAGTGTTTTGCAAAACAAAGTTGAAAACCTTCAAACAATTCATATAACATGGTTTTAATATTTTCAACTGAAATGGGAAGAGACTAGAAACTATAATCCAACTAAAGTTGAATTCAAAACCCTTGCAATCAAAACTAACAACCACAAAAAATGAAAAATAAACTTGAGTTCCACATGTGCTTTGGCATTGAACTACTCTTGATGTTGAAAGTAGCTTGGAGGTATTTGCCCCCCCAAAAAAAAAACTTCTTTTTTTCCAAACTTGAGTTCAGGTTTATCATGCACCATTGAGTTGATCTCAACATTAATAGTAGTTCAGAGGCACTTGCCA